>OLRU01001028.1_pt1 | contig 26448 bp, 24 predicted proteins | sample 1672961 | NCBI WGS metagenome assembly OLRU01 (sample SAMEA3136741, study PRJEB25190) | human gut metagenome | biome: human gut; feature: human-associated habitat; material: faeces | place: Austria | collected 2013
AATTAAGATTGGATTTATACCAACAGGGATGTGAGTTCTTGACGGCTTGTATAGAATATCAAAAAGAAGCAGTCTCCAAAGTTCGCGTTGACATTTAGCTAAAGCATGTTATAATTGAATCATTGAGATTGTGGGTGTTGACATTTTGTGCGATTTGTATATGCAAGCAGAGTTCGTAATTGGGCCTTGCAAGACAAAAATCACGCTGTCAGGTCAAACACCACGTTAAGACTAAAATTACAATAACAGGTACTCGAGTAACTCAACTCTTGAGTAATGAGGTGCGTAACATGCCAGCGAAAGTCATCACAGTCGCGATTGAAAAGGGCGGAACAGGGAAGACCGTTACCGCTTCGAACCTAGCATATCTGATGGGGGAAGATGGGAAGAAAGTGCTGTGCATTGACACAGACCCCCAAGGCAATTTGACCAGTGCCCTCAGTGATGGGAAAGGTGAAATCACAGAGGGTCTGTATGAAGGGCACGCACTCTATGATATGTTCAGTGGCTTCCGGTATACGAAAACCCGCGATTTCATTGTCCCGACCGAGTATGGTGATAATGTGGATATGATTCCCGGAAGTGCTCAAACGCCGAAAATCAATCAGAGATTAGCTGACTTGTTTGATGATGCGAATATCCTGGCCAAAAGTGGAGCCATGAAACGCATTGATAAGATGTCGGACTTCCTGTTTTATTTCTTGGAGCAGGTGTTGGACGATTATGACTACATAATTATCGATACGCAGCCGACCCGTGACTCATTGCTGCTTACCAATGCAATTAGTGCAGCCGATTATATCCTGATTCCCATGATGTGTGATGCAAACTCCCGTGGGTCTGCGTTCAGAACGTTTGCACTGTGCAATGAGCTATGCAATGCACCGGGGAGCCGAATCAAAGGTGTGGGTGTTCTCTTGACAGCGGTGAATAAAAAGGCGAAAGCTGCAAGGCTGATTCGTACACAGTGTCAGGATGTTTTGGGCCCTGCTCTGTTTGAGCATGAAATCCCGAACAGCATCAGTGTCGGTATGTCTGTTACTAATTATCAGCCAGTGTGTTTCTATGCAGCAAAGCAGCCTGTTTCGATTGCATATCAGCAGGTTTATAAAGAATTGATGAAGCGTTTGGCAAAGCTGGAGGTGAAGTAAAATGGCATTGACAAAGAAGAAGGGGCCTGTAACCACACCCAAGTTGCCTAATATTGAAGCTTTGAAGAAAGTAAACAACAATAACGCCGGTGCATTTTATAACGACTTACTCAATGCAAAGCACAAGATAGAATACGAGAGCCGCGATATATCCCTCTTTAATATCCGAACAAACCCTGATAATGAAATATTCCGTGAAATAGATGACGATGAAGATATTCGGATTCTTGCGGATGATATCAAGCGCAACGGCCTGTTGCATAACCTGGTCATGTTCCCATCCACAGAAGAGGGGAGAGAGGTCTATGTTCTTCTTTCCGGTGAAAGAAGATATCGAGCTCTCAAGCTGCTTGTTGAAGAAGGGGATACGTCCTGGCAGATTGTTCGGAACTGCAATATCATTACGACAGAGCTTTCCGATAACGAAAAGAAGGTATTGCTTTACAGCGCAAACCTGCAGGTGCGTGGTGGCCTAAATGATGAGGCAGTTCGCAGAAAGGCTGTATCAGAGTTTATCGAATGTCTCCAGAAAGAACCCTATAATATGAATAGGGTAGACGCTCTGAAAGCAATCAAGAGCGTGAGTTCTGTAAACCCGAAAACCATCGACAGAGATGCACGGCTCGAAGATAAACTGAGGGGGACCCTGAAAGAGCTTCTCGACGCAAAATTCCTGAGCCGCAGCGAGTGTGAAAGCTATCTGCGATTCGATGATGAGAAGCAGGAAGAGATTGGCCAAAAGTATCAAGAGCTCAATGCAGTGGATTGTCACGGCGATACTGGGGAAGAAGCAGGGAAGAACCACATCGAAGTGATGCGAGATACGCTTCACGATACGTTCCGGGAATACCTGTTCAGTGCCTTGCAGCAGCGTACCAGAGCAGAGCACGAAGAAGCCTATAAGAAATCCATCGAGTATTTTGACAGTGAATTACAGGAGCTCAAAAAGAAAGCCGAAGAGTTCGGGATTATCAAAGAGTGCAACACCCCGGAAGAAGTAGCAGATTTTGAGTATGATGCCCAAAAGGATGCTACCAAGGACGTTGCCAAGAAGGAGAGGGAAGCGGCAGATATCAGTGTAAGTGCCGTATTAAAAACCACTCCGACAATCATCAAGAAGTTGCAGCGAGTCTATTCAAACAAGAGCTATGAAAAAGCATTGCGCCATGTTTCACAGGAATCGAGAGATTCCGACATTGCAGCACTTGAAGAAGTGATTGAGATGGCTACAAAGCTGAAAGAAAAAATCAAAGCCGTGGATTGATTAAGGGAAACCTAAATGAATAGTGAAAAAAGCACGATTTCAGTGCGGTTCCGTTCAGACTTTGCGGAAATACTCGAAGTTCGGGCGTGGTACGAAGGAAGTCGCTTGGGAACACTGACAAACCGATTGATTAGAAGTGAACTTCAAAAGGTCAGCAGAGTAGGGGAGAAGTACATCATTTCTAAAGGTTCTGCTGAATACGACGAGCTGGTAGCTACCGGAGGTCTGGATGAATCGTACTATCTCTTACCAGAGATTGATGAAATCATATCCTTCATGCCGACCAACGAAGGTAGACGAGGAACAAAGTTAACGAAAAACAAACAGGTCTCGTTGTACTTGACCAAGGATGAAGTGAGCCAGCTGAATAGAGTTGTTTATGCGCAGGATGTATTCGGAACCTATGACAGCGAAAAGATTCTATCGTATCGTTACGCAATCCATGGGCTGCTCCTAAATACTGAACTTCTGAAAAAGCAGATTCACAAGGATTTCTAAACATGCAGCGGATGCACTACCAAGAAAACGCTTGGAATGAGCATTCGCTGTTTGCTTTTTTGTAAGAAATGAATTTACACCAACAGGTATGCGAGTTCTGGATGAATTGTATGGCTTGCGGCCAGTTGCATCGCAGGATGCCTTTGGCACCTCCCACGGTTGAAATCGTGGGCTTTCCCGGCCTTCGTTTGGTAAAGATTCCAAAAGCTAAAAGCCTTCCCTATATTTCGCTAAACGGAGATTTAGCGAAGCTAGAAATCAAACAAAATACAGTCCCCTTTTCGTTGATTTTCAAAGCTAATCCATAAAAGCGCGAAATAAAAAGCCCCAACCAGAAAGGTCGGGGCTTTATTGTTATTTAGGCGAAGCTGTAGTTTGCAACAACTCCCATGAGCTCTTCACGAGTCTGCGGGTCAGATGTTGCACCGCTCACAACGGTCCATTCGGCAGCTTTAGCATAATCGCCAATCAGCATACCAGCCTGAACCCAGTTCGCGAGAGAGCGCATCGAGTTTACATTGCCATCTGTAGCGCCACAAGTTTGGCACTTCTTGGCAATTTGGTGAACGCAATCTACCATCGTCTGCAGCGGGACATCATTTCCACAGCCGGTCATACCCTTGATACGTTTGATGATAACCGCATCATTCGGGCATTTCATGTCAACGATGAGATGGTGGCGGTCGATGAACGACTGGTTCAGCGGACGGCAGCCTTCCAGGTCGACATTCAACGTGGAGATGATGATGCAGTCAGGATGCCGATGCAGCATCTCACCTGTCGGCAATACGACGCAGCCAGTTTCATCCAAAAGGCCATTCAAACCGGGCATGACGGACGGACGCGTAATCAGAGAAGGCTCCTGCAGCTCACAGACCCAACCATTGCGGATAGCGCGAACCAGAGGGCTCTCAACATAGCGGAAGCCCTGGCCGCAAGCCTCAGAGCAAAGCTTCATCTGCTTGCGGAACAGCTCGGTCATGCATTCAGTTTCAGTGGCATCAGCCTTAGAAACGCCAGTAATAGCTTCATATGCTGTCACGGGGTCCATACTGATATCAGTTGCGGTCGGCAGGTCCTTGAACAGTTCCTCATTGATGCCATCGTCAGAATCAGTAGAATCAATGGGCATCATGTCGCCAATCAGGTTATACATTTCAGTACCAGCATTGCAGGTAATGAACGTATAAGGTAGACCAAGACCAGCAGCAATCGCACGAGCACCAGCAGTCTTACCAACAGACGGGTCACCACGCAGCATGATGTTGGTCATAGGGCGTTTGGTGCCGTGTGTTTTAGAAATGAGATAGCAGGAAGTCACAACTTCTTCGGGAAGGATGTATCCGTCATCAAGCTGTGGGACCAGGCTCTTCTCCTCGTCAGAGAGAATACGATTGTTATCAGCAAAATAGCCAATAAAGTCTTTAACAGACTTAAACGTGGACTTGCTGGCTCCGGAGCCTTTTTGGTCGCTCATAAACTGGAAAGTGCCCCAAACCATGTCCGGAAGGAACTTCTTGCTCTTGGCAAGGGTTTGAGTAACATTTTTCAAGTTGCCGTTGTTGGGATATTTGGCCTTGAGCTCTGTGTTTTGCTCCAGCATAGCGTCCATCGCAGTACCGGCCAAAGCGCAGGCGTATTTGACCTTCTTTGTGGAGTCGGTTTCTGCAACATAAGATTGGAAAATATCTTCAAAACCGTCAACACGATTTCGAAAATCACCCCAGAGAAGCAAAAAGAAAGGAGCAAGTCCAATCTTTGCAACATCCAAAATATTACCATTAAATCCAGTAGATGCGTACATCTGGCCGGTGCTTCTGTCATAAATCAGGCACAGCGTGTTCCCCAAATGGTCAGTTTCACATTCTTTATAGATATTGTTATCTACCCACTCGGCCATTGTACGACCATCTTTGTTGCAAGAATACGCACCGACTTTTCGTCCATTCTCAATCATCTCAGCGCGGCACAATGCCTTCGCGAAATCTGCAGTTATTGTGCCCGGTACACAGTGTCCATTGGTCTGGTATACCCTGGCCTGCTTTACACTAGCAGCGGTAGGGTCATCAATAAACCTCGTTCCGATGCCTAGCTGAACATCATGGAAAATGGCAGGCAGCGCAAGGTCAAGCAAGTCATAGGTCTTGCCGGTCCACCACATATTTTGCGTATTCATAGTTTTCTACCTCCGATTAAATTAAAATAGTCGAGACCAGCAAGAATGCCAGTCTCGACTTGAATTAGTGTGTAATCGCCCGTATAGCCTGTTAGCACAGCTCACGGGGCTTAGAATTGATGATTAGAAGGGCAAATCGTCCTCTTCAACCGCATCGAATTCATCTGCCCCATATTCACCGTAAGTCGGTGCAGAAGGAGCAGGAGCCGAAGCGGGAGTTGCTGCAGGAGCAGGAGTGCTGTTCTGAGTAGTGTCTTTGCCGCGACTTGCAAAAGATGCTTTGTCAGCCCATACGGTGTAGAACGTACGATTTTCACCGTCCTTATTCTTGTGAGAATAGCTGGACAAAGTACCGGCAACCATGATAGGGTCACCTTTATGGAAATGACTTGCAATAAATTCCGCAAGCTTACCGGAGGCAGCGACAGCCACAAAGGAAGGAACATCAACCCACTGCCCATCCTTCTGGTAAGAACGGTTGCTGGCAACCGTAAAGTTTGCAATGTTATTTCCGTTCTGAGTAGAACGGGTCGTAACATCTGCGGTCAGGTTACCCATCAGAAGGCCATCGGAGAAGTTGCCACTGACATCTGCTTGAATCGTTGCGGCACTCAGATAAGAATAGTACTTTTTCTGTCCGTCCTTATCATAGGAGCCGGCTTCAAAGCGGCCAGTGGCCAACACTGGTGCGCCCTTGACGAGTTTTGCACGCAGATTGTCACTGATAAACTTCTTCGGAGCGCGAACCGGGATAAAAGAAGTCTCCTTATTCTGTCCACGGTCTACCGCAACACGAAACCCAACGTATGTGTTGTTGCCAATAGTGAATTCTTCTGCATCAGCAGTAAGACGGCCGATGATGGTGAAAATGTTAACGTTAGTCATGATTTTGTCTCCTTTCAAAAGACAGTTAATAAATAAAAAAGGCAGGCTCCCCAAACAAATGAGAAGTCTGCCTTACGACGAGATTGTGAATTGTACGAGCGCATATATCGCCTAGTAGATGGTATCTATCGTACAATATTCATTGTATCGAGTTCGCATATATCGTCAAGCATTTTTGGGATGAAATCACACAATCGTTGCGTGAGCAGTGAGCCAGTCACCTACTTTGTTGTACAGAACCGTCTGGTTCACATATTCTTCGCCATAGTATTTCTGAGCCTGCTGAACACTCAAGGAATCATCACCGAAATAATCGCTCACGTCGGCATCAGTGACCTTAATTTTCTCTGCTTCTGCCACAGCCTGAAAAATCAGATACGCCTTTACGCTTTCTTCAATGCGGTCATTGTAGCTGTCGAGCAAGGCATCCTCAGTATCATAATCGGTGGTTTCCAAGTATTCGTCCATAGTTTTGCCCATGTTTTCAGCGCTTGTTTCGATTTCCTTGCGGTAAGTATCACGCTGGTCATCAATAAGGTTCTGAGGAATTTCGGAAACAACGGAGTTATCCATCATATAGTTATAGATGGCGAGGCCCAGAGCATCTTTGGTCAAAAGCTCATTGTAATACTGTTTGAACGTATCCACGGAATTGACCAGAGTGCCATCCTCGGTGTAATACTTGTTATCGCCGAAGCAGTTCACGATAGAGTCATCCGTCAAGGTCAGCTCAGAGACATCCTTAAGTTCGATGCGGAACTGAACATCCTGACCAGCCAGGCTCAGAGTGTTGCCCTCGGAATCCGTGGCGTCAGGGTAGCTGTCGGGGAAAGTCACAGTGATATCGAACTTCTCACCGGCAAAATGTCCTTCAATCTGGCTCTCAAAGCCATCTACGTAATACCCCTGACCCAATACGATTTCGGCATCCTTTGCAGAGCCATTCGGAAATTCATCACCGTTGTAGGACCCGGTGTAATCCACCGTCACACAATCGCCTTCCTGCGCCGCGCGGTCCACAGTGGTGTGTTCACCGTAAGTCTGCTTAATCTGCTGCAAAGCGGAATCCAGAGCGCCGTCTTCCATGTGCAGGTCTTCAGTCTTAAAGGTCATATGGTCATAGTCATCCGGAAGAGTAACAATATTCTTGGCCTTGACACCAGCATAGTGACCGTCCTTTTTTAGACCCGCACTGTAATCAATGTTCAGCGCAGTCTCGACGGTTGCAGATTCTTCAGTGGCAGTAGAAGAACTGTCACTGCCGGACACAGCAGTCGATGCACAGCCAGACATGATGATGGATGCAGCCAGAGCAGTTGCAAGGATAAAAGAAGTTTTACGTTTATTCATTTGGTATTCTCCTATTTTTGAAATGTTATTTTTACTGGACTTGCAGAATGCTGTTCAGCAAATCTTCATTGTTCGTGACGGCCAGGAAATTGCGGTCAGTGCCTTCCACGAGATAGGTCTTGCTGCTGTCGGAGTCAGCATAATCAGAGCGAGCAACTGTAAAACCAGAAAGTGTCTGCTTGGTATCCGTGAACTGAATATCATCAGCGTTGTAGGATGCAGGTGCAAACACGACCTCAGAATCGCCATCTTTGACCAGAACGCGCTCATTCGTCAGACTCAAAGTGCGTCCATCAAAATCGGCAGGCACATTATCAAGCAGCAAGGAAGCACCATCATTGGCAGGTGCGGCACTGCTCAGCAAAGCGGTTACTTCTTCATTTGCTGCATCGTTGATGCTCTCATCGCCGGTAGCACCGTATGTAGCAATCACAACAAGTACTTTACCGTTCCCGATACCTTCAATGCCGGTAATCATATGAGTGGCACCGTCTTCGTGTTCGGTCATTGTACTATTGCCCAGATAAGAGCTGTCGCTCACCATACGGACAAGATAGGTTACTCCATTGCGCTCATACTGCAAGGCCGCGCCATCGTACTTGATGCTGTCTGCACTGTCTACAGCGACCGCTACCTTGGATTCGCCATCAGTAATCAGGAAAGTCGAGGAACTCAGCGTCCAGGTGTTTCCATCCGAAGCCATAGATACTACAGGAGTCAAGGCTTCCTGATTTTCAAAATTAGTATCGGTCGTCGCAACATCAGCCGAGATGTTCAGAGTACTTCCAGTAGACGGATAAACGATAGAATCACTCTTACGGCTTTCAGCAATCGTCATGCCCATAACGACCACGGATGCGGCAAGAACTACACAGCTGACACCCAGAATGACATTGCCGCCTTTGTGGGACTTAACAGCCACTTTAGGCTTAACAGTTTTTTTCTCGGTATCTTTCGCTTCAGGTTTTTTCTCCGGTTTCTCTTCCAGTTCTTCATCTGCATACGGATTCTTGAATCCACCAAACGAAGGAGAGACAAAAGAGTCGCTGTCATCATCCTGCTGATTGCTTTCGGGTTTAGCGACAGGCTTTTCCTCAGTGGCGGCAGGAGCCGCTTCCATAACGGGTTTCGTTTCAAACTCATCGGAAGGCTTGCTCTGCTGAGAAGAGCCTTTCGGACGGAATTTATGTTCCGGTGTGGGGATAGGCGTTACGTTCTGAACGTTCCCTTTATTCACGGTGTCTGCCTTGTCCTTCTCGGCTTCCGACACGGGAGCGGGAATGGTAGTGGACTTATCGTCCTGGACCTTTTCAACTTTCACGAACTGAGAAAGGTCGAGTTTGGTTTCAGCGGGAGTATCCTCTTCTTTCTTCTTGTTCAGGTCCTCCGCAAAAACCGTGGTCCAGGGCTGATTCGTCCGAGTCACATAGGGCGGTTTCTTCAATTCGCCAGACTTGTTCTGGCTGTTCTTTTCGTTGCTCATTGCTTTTCCTCCTCAAGCCCGGTTGAAGCAGACAATGCGAACATTGTAGGCATCGCTTAGGCAGGTATATACGATAAGGTCCGCAGAACCCCAAACAACCGTTCCGTCATTTTTCTGCAAAGCATCAAAACCAGTCACATCGTTGTGGCCGTCACAGGCATCCACACAGATATAATTGATTTGTTCGCCAGACGGAGTGATGACATATGCGGTCGAACCGATTGTCACGGATGTCAAACCAGGCATTTCGTTATCCGCAACGATATTGCTGCCGCCATCTTGCGGTGCTTTCGGGAAAACGCATGCGCTGTCTTCACGGTTGCAGGTTTCCTGGTCCGTGTTGTTATAAAGCGCAACGTCTACCCCAGCTGCAGGAATATGCAATCGGCCGCAGAAGTTCGGGTAATCGTTATCGTCGTTATAGTTCGGACCTGCCGGTGCTGCTTCTGCCTGTTGTTCGGCCTTTGTTTCTTCTTCTTTTTCTTTTTCGGAATCCTTTTCTTCCTGGATGTTCTTCAGCTTGTTATCGATTTTCTGAATAGAAGCCTGAACATCAAGAGTCTGACTGACGGGTGTTAATTCCGTGTTCCTAGCCTCAGTAGAAAGAAGTTCAAGGCGGCTGGCATCCACATCAAGTGTCGGCTCCAACAGCGTAGATGACTGAGCCGAAAGAATCGCCTGTGTTGCGAAATCTGCTGCCTGCTTATTTCGCTCAACATTTCGTTTGACATCCATCAGAGAAAAGATAGATGCGAGCAAAGCAGCAATACTAAGCAGCAGCGCAACAATTTGTTTGAGAGTCTTCATTTTTTGCTTGCCTCTGACTTGCGACCATTTTACGGATAATACGATTGAGCTGGAAAATGGGAGACCGGCTCAACATTTTCCATTATTCGCGATTCGCACATTTCCGCAAGTTTCGGAGCGTTTGGGCGAATTTTGTACTCAATGAAGTTCTTCAAAGCTGATTTGACCATTGCTCTGCTGGGCCTTTTTGGAAGAGCCTCTGCCACGCTTTCGGAAGCTCTGGTCAAACGGCTGGGCCTTTTTGGGTTCGTCAGAATTCTGCTGCTTTTCATTTGCCGGTTTCTTTTGCGATTTTGCAGGAGCCTCTTTGGATGGCTGCTTCTGTTTAGGTGCCTTTGCCGAATCCTCCTTGGGACTTGATTTTGAAGTGCTCGTCCGCTTATCCGTGATGGGTTTCTTAGGCTTCTTCACTTCTTTTGAAGGTTCGACCTTGCGAGTAATGTTAAAGCCTGCGAGAGCCGCTTCCCTGTCTGCTTTTGGGCGCTGAGCTGGTGCTACCGGTTCAGCTTTTGGTTCAGCTTTTGGTGTCTGAGGAACATCAGGCTTTTGGGGCCGGGGCTGAGTCGGATGGCTCTCAACGGGTTTTGCGGATTCGTAAGGTTTGACTTTAGGCTCGGCCACGACTGCTTTGGGAGTGCCGAACGCATTTGTCTCTTTTGCGGGCAGGTCAGGAACTTTATCCGGCATAGGCGGTTTTTGCTCTATCGCGGGGCTGTCAACGGTATCGGGTTCAGAAGAAGCAGGGATATCGAAGTCCATCATATCCATATCCGGTTCCTCTTCATGCTCATCCACATCATCGGGAGGATTGAACACGTTACCGTCATCCTCCGCAAACGGGTCCTTTTTATCATCGTCCATGTCAACCCCACTGGGGTCAAACGAAAGACCAGCGGGGGAATCAGAGTCTTCTTCAGCGAAGGGGTCCCGCGTATCGTCATCATCCACAGGCAAATCAAAAACCAGCTCTTTTTCAGGCTTCGGTTCCAGTTCAGGTTCCGGCTCAAAGATATCCGCAGCGTCAAAGGGCTTCGTGGCATCTGCACTTTCTGGCGTCGATGCAGATTTAGGGGCGGGAGGGACGATAGGTTCAGATTCATCTTCCAGAACGTCAAGGATTTCGGAAGGCTCCGGATTGATTTCGGTGTGAATGTTCACCTTGACGTTTACAGGTTCGTTGTTGTTAATCAGGGCGGATGTTTCGGGTTTCTTAGAATCCTTGGTCGGTTCTTTTTCAGTCGGTTTAGCAGATGTTTCCTGATGCTGTTCATAGTCTTTGTCCGATTTCCCTTTGTCCTGATATTTTTCAGAAATCTCTTCAAGGATAATTGATGCCTGAGAAGCAACTATATCAGAATCCGAGTTCTTCCCTTTTACCTGTTTCGGACGCTTAATGAATTCGCAGGAATCAAACCAAAGTTCATCATCCAGCAAGGGAATGTTAAGGTATATCAGGACGGAAGCAGCTACTATCAGGATTACCGATACCCACCACGCTAATGGATACAGAATAAGAGAGAAGCCATAGAGCACAAAGGCAATGTTGCGAGCGGTGCGGCATTTTGTTTTCAGCTCATCTTCTTTTGCGCCGTCAAATTTCGGGTACGAGTCTTCCTTGCCGGGCTCATGATAAAGAATATAACAGTGCTTGCCGTTGACTTTATATTGAAACAGAGTCACGACCATCGGCTCGTTCCCGCACGCTATCAAGGCTTCCTTGAATTTTTTTACTTCGTGGCGGTTCAGGCGCAAAGCAACATAATCCTTGCACCCCGGAACTTCCAATTTAAGGGCAGTGTTTCCTGTATCCGTCACAATGATTTCGAGTGCCGTCGCTTCCAGCGATTTACTGCGTCGCTTATAGGTTCTACCCATGACCACGATTCCCGTCAGAGTTCTTCTATCTTTCGTTACTCTGCACGAGAACAGACAGCACACGAAGCACAAAAGAACAATCATCGGAAAGTTCATTCAGTATCACCGTCCTGCTTACGGTTTCGATTATCCAGCACAATCAGCTTGGGTTTGTTGGTTACGTTCTGGAAGTTCACTTTCTTCACGCTTGCGCCAACTTCTTGCGTTGCGGTCTGCTCTTGAACCGGTTCCTGTGCCTTTTTTGCGGTCGAGGAAGCCGGAAAGCACTGCTCGATACTGACGAGCGTTTCGTTGTTCATTCCCTTATCGTCTTCAAGGCAAAACAGCATGTTGTAGGTTCCACCAATATGGTAGTCACGGTCCTTTTGCTTTACGGTGAGGAAGATGTCGTGGGAAGCTGTGTCACGAAGCGGATTTCCCTCTTCATCTACCGGGACAAACCGCCAGGTTTCTTTGATTCCTGTCATGTCACGCTGCTGGTCAGCGGAAACCGCCAAAGCCTTTACTGCAACGTATTTCCCGTCTTTTGCCCTCTGCACGGCTCTCAGATATTCCATGATGAAATACCCAGCCACAACAAGCCCGGCCGCAACGAACACAATTTTTCGAGTATACAGCGCAAAGATAAGGCCAAGAGCCGCACTGCCAGCAGCACAGAGAGCGTATTTGATTTTCTGCGAGTTAATCATATTGTTCATGTTTCATTCAAGCGAGAAAGCCCAACCGACGCGAAATCGGCTGGGCTTTTTAATGCTGCATTCTTTACTTGTTGGCAAGAAGCGGCATCAGCCCCGCTTATCCTCCTTTTTGAAGTTGATTTGTGTAAGCTGATACCGATTCACTGAGCATTCTGAGTCAGCGGATAGCCGCCGGAATCCAGAAGTGCAGTCAGAGTGCCATCGGTGAGGTTTGCGGTAGACAGAGGAACTTTATATTCTCTGCCATCTGCAGTCTTAACGTTGGCGTAAAATTCAATGGTGACATCGCCGCTCATGTCGATATCGCCGAGAACCTTGTTTACTTCATTGGAAGTGGTGTCGGTACTGCCGGATGCGGGCTGATTGACGGTCGGCTGAGGCGTGATGACATCATTATCGCCGTTCTCAGATACAGGAGGTACGCCAACCTGATGTCCGGTTACAGCAGTGAGAACTCCGTTTACACCATCATAGACGGGCGGTACGAAAGCATAGCCAGCCACACCGCCAACGATGACAACTGCCAGAATTGCTGCAATGACCTTGCTGCTCTTTTTCTTTTGCGAAGGCCGAGCAGGCTCTGCGGTGGCTTGAGTCGGTGCCGGTGCGGCGTGGTGAACGCCGCTTGCAGGCTTTTCCTTTTTGCCCTTGCCAAGCCCGAAATGCTTCTTGGCCGCTTCGTTTGCTTCCTGCTGCATCAATTCCTGAGCCACCATTGTCTGGCGAGTGGCCGTCATCTGGTCCGGAAGTTCATTGGGGTCAGGAATATAGGGAACGGATGCAGTCGCTTGGGAAGGCTGTTCAACAGAACCCGTTACAGGCACTTGATATCCAGGAGCTTGTGCAGGAGAGACGCCATGAGCAGAAACGCCATACTGCATCGTGGTCTGCGGAGTCTGAACAGCGGGCTGAGGTGCGGCAGGCTGCACGGGCTGAACAACAGGCTGAGACTGAACGCGGGTAATAAAAGGCTGAGCAGCGGGGGCCTGTTGTGCAGGAGTCTGAGCCGGAATCTCTGCCGCACGTTTCTTTGCAAGCAGTGCATCGACCACCTCCTGTTTGACCTTTCGAATCGTGCCATCCGGCATGATGCAGGTGCGGTCGGCATAGACATTGGCCGGAACTTTCTGGCCGTTGATAGTAACGTGGACAACGCCAATAGGCTCGCCCAGAGTCGAATTCGGTTCCATGAACAAATATCTCCTTTCGGTTTTTGTGTGGTGTTATGTATTAAATCGAAACATTTGAGCAATCGTGTCGGAAATCCAGTGCAGCAAAACATTTGCAACATCTGCAACATATGGAATCAAAAAGCCACGTTTAAGAGTCCCAGACATGCAGCATAGGACAAAAGCTAAGCAAGACAAAAGAAGAATTGCCCAAATCAAAATAAAGATGTACTTGCCGAATCGGCCAAGGAATATCCAGCCGCCGCCCGAATCAGATTTCCTGTTATTGCATTCAGGGCAAGAAGCCGTTAGATTTCGGATATTGTTGATGTCATCGTTCGGAACAAGGATTCGGTACGCCCGATGCTCGTTAGCCAGATTGATGGAAATGATATGGTCAACCTGCATCGAATTGCGCGTCATAATGCGTCCACAATACGGGCACATGTAGAACTTTCCAAAAGTTCCGGGATGATTCAAGATATACCGGTTTCGGTAATCCTCAGACCGTTTATACTTTTTCCGGTGATTAGCCATGGCAGGCAGCCGAATGGACCCAAGGATGCTCCGGCGGAACACGGCGCTTCGGGAACCCTTCCGGCAGATGGTCCGGGAACTTGGTGCCGTCAGAATTCGTGCCACCGTTGAGCTTTTCCCATTCGTGTTCCCATGCAGAGAATTCCAGGCCGTGAGACATTTCCCACAAGGACAGTTCCCCGTAAGAGATACCACCCATTTCAGAGAGCTTTGCTCTCATAGCCAATTCCTGTGCGCTCGTAACAGTTTTATTAGATGCTTTCATTTTTTCCTCCTCGCGCTTTGCCTGTTCTCTTCTCATTTTGGCTTCCGCATTGCTGCGATGTGCTGCATTGCGCCGGTTCTGAGCGTAGCACGCAGAGCAAAATTGACGGTTCCCCAGGCCGAAAATCGGTGTACCGCAGATGCGGCAGTGTGTAAGATAACCATTGTTGCTTGCCATTTTCGCTAACCTCCTGCCATTAGTCGAAATTACAGTCTCGATTTTACGTGTGTTTTATCGACCCCATATCCCTGATGATGGGACACGAGGTTAATACATACTTATGGGTTATCTACCAAACCAAGCTGAAATCCGATTAGTCGAAACTCCAGTCTCGATTTTGGGTAACAGAAAACTAATCCTTGCTAAGCAAAGATAGCAAAGACTCAATATCGCATCCCCACAAAAGAGCAGAGAGTGCGGTATATGCGCGATGTTTCTTTTCGCAAAAGTAAGAACTGTTGATTCCTACTTGTTTGGCAAGAGTTGCTTCATCGGTTCCGTTCGGGCCATACTTCTCATTGACGACGAGCATCAGCACATCGTAGAGTTTCGAGTCACCGTCCGGGAACTGTTTCAGCAGCTCGATTGCGCCGCCAATCAACTTTGCATACTGCAAAAGAATCTGTGCCTGAGCATAGCGTGCATCCGATTTATGGTCAGATGCATCCAACTGATTGCCAGCAGTTGCAATCAAGCGCAGGGTACTGTTTCCGTCAACGCTTGACGGATGCGTGATACGGGAATATTCACGAAGCAGTACCTCTGTGTTATGGTAGAGATAAGCAGCTTCAGCGCCCTGGACAACTCCCTCATTGGGAGCCAACTGGAGAACCAGTTCCTTGATGGCTTCGCCACTGACTTTCGCAATATCTTCGATGATTCCATCAAAGTTATTCCGAATCATAACGGCAGATACCGGGTCGCTGTCCAAAATAGAGCCACGAAGCATTGCCATTGCCAGTGAAATGCGGGCTGGCTTGCAAGGCTGAGCACTCCGGAATACCGCCCGATTCATTGCATCATCAACTGCATCCACCAGCTGTTGGCATCTCGCAAAGAAAAGTTTACGTATTTCCAGATGTAAACGAGGCTTTACGTAACCTGTGCTGTTTTCCAACAGTGACTGAATCTCCGAGATGTTACGGACTGAACCGTCCGTATCCATATCATGGAGCTGTTCAATCATAGCATCGATATCTCGTGCTTTGAGAATCCAGTTCAATGCCGGATAGCACATCAAGGCAATGACAACGAATTTTTCGTCGGTTCCTTTTTGCGCCATCCGGTTCGCGCATCGGGCAAACACCCTATTGCGGTTCGTGCCGTTGTTGTAGGCAATAAAAGTTCGATTGATGTTCACAACAATTCCCTCCGAGGACAGGATGGAACTCAAGAAAGCTTTCAGTTCAGCATCCGAATCCACAACCAGATTATTTTCCAGTGCCATCATTCATTTTCCCCCTCTCCCCTGTTTTCCTCAAAACATTCAAAAGCTCAGCTCTCGCGTCGCTTTTGATGGTTTCACCAAGCATTGTATTTTCAGACATGTGCAAATCATAATGATTTTCTTTGCAAAGATTGAAGATTTTCTGGCACGCTCGGAAACTATGTACTGGTAAATCGGACCCAAACCGAATATTTCGTTCAAAATTCTCATAATTCTCAATGCTTCTTGCACAGGAAGTATAGACAAAAACAGAAGCCCCATCTTCAAATCTCAGGTTCTCGCCGCCCGCTCCATTAAGGACGTCATACAATTCTTTCAAAAAGCCATCACCCATAGCTTTGTTATTGGCTCCGTTCTGAATACGATGGTGGACCACGATATCGCCGGTGACGGGCACTTCGCTTCTCGTGATGCTTGTTGTCTCGTCCGGGATTCTTGCCTGTTCAATGTATACAACGATAGGTCTTTTACTTGATATCATAAACGCACTTCCTCGACTCAAATGATTGTTATTATTTCAGGTTTCGTTGTCGCCATGATTTGTCTTCGATGTTCAGGCTTAGCTCAAAGCATTGTTCCTCGCTATCTTTAACAGGATACTACCTCAAATGATAGCCAATTCGCACAGACGCGCAAGAATACTTTTTAATGTCCCGGACACTATATCTTGTATCATATTTGCATTATACCACAATATATAGTGGTTTGCAATAGAAAAATGCACATCTGACCACAATATATAGTGTGCATCCAAATTTTGAGCACATTATATGTACAACTTGTTGTCTAGCAAAATTCCGAACGTTGCAATATGATGGACAGCGGTCACAAAACTGTTGATACTATTGAATTAAATTGCGTTTCATACAACTTTGTGATATACTGTATATAGGGGTATGCTCCCATGAAATACTGTCAGGAGGTGCATGAGTTTGACAAATCAAGATATAGACATTTCCATGAATAACGTTGTTCAATACGCAAATCAAATTCGGATGCCGCTTGATTCGTGGAACAAAGAAACTCAGAAACAGATATTGTCTGTAATGGAAGCTCAGAGAATAGCGTCAGGGCTAAATGTTACGACATTCTACAACACGCTTCTAGGCTCTACATGCTCTTATAAAACCATCCAGCACATTCGGGAAGGCACAAAGCAGATGCCGCTCGAGTTGGTGTTGGCGTTCTGCTATGTTTTCCACTACGACATTTCAGAACTCATCAACATTCAGAGTGAAAAAAACAGAGCAGAGAGATTCGCCGATTACATGCAAATTGGTGCTTCCATCGAAGCTCTCGGCCCACATATCATTTATAACGCTGCCGCAGATATCGCCAATCTTAATCAAGAAGGCCCTTCCTCTGCTATGGTAAGACGCCGCTGCTCGCAAGTTCTCACCGCTTTTGCGCAGAATCTTCAGAACGAGGATAAAGCCAAAGAAGAGCAAAGCAAGTAGTTCGACAAACAAAAAGAGCCCCGTACAATCCAGTTTATCTGGTGTACGAGGCTCTTTATTTTTAATAGAAAGCGTCCGCCATAGATAGCAGCACATCCATATTTCCATCGGAAGCCGCCGGTCTATCCGGTTCTGGCATCTGCTTGCCCATGGGACGTTCAAGAGGCTTTGGCTGTCTTGGCAATGGAGAAGGCACGGATTTATGTGCCTTAGAAGGTTTCCTTGCCACAACGTCTTGGACCAAAACTTGCGGTTCAGGAGTCTGAACTGCAGAACCAGAAAGCTGATACTTGCGTAATGCAGTTTCAACAGCTTCTTCTATCACATTTCGGAGTTCCGTTGAGGAAGGACGTTGTTCGAGGCTGACGCTCTCAGGAACACTTTGAAGAGAGTTCAAAAGCGCATCTACGATAGTCGGTGTCCGCTTTCCATATCCTGCGTTTTTCAGAATATCGTAAGCCGCCTTCTGTTTCGGGTCTGTAAGGTCAAAAGAAACCGGAAGTCTCACCCGATTACCCTTGTCTTGTTTCGATGATGCCAAGGTGTATCACCCCGCAATCAACGACTTTCGGCAGCCAACCTGCTTTCTGCCATCATTTTGTAGCCAACTGCATTGGCGCGTGGGTCATCGATGAACAGATAATCATCACGACCGAGTTCGCTCTCGATAACGGGACGCATCAAGATAGAGCCGCCACCGATGAACACGGGATACGACAGCGTCAGGTCAACGCCTTTTTCTTTCAGAGACCGAATCAGAGTGCGGGCATAGTTCTGAGCGGTCGTGTGAACCACATCATTGAGTTCTTTGCCGGGATTGTAACCGCAGCGCAGAATGTTGTCGATGGTATAGTCGTCCACATCCAGCTGAAAGCGATTACGAACCGCACGCTGTACCTCATCGTACATCTTGATAACGCCGTTGTTGAAGCTCTCACAGAAAGCCATATCAACCTGACCACCACGGCTGAACTTCACAACGTCGGTGGTATAACCGCCGATATCGATGATATAAGTATAAGCTTCAGGTCGCGCCATGATTTTGGACATGTAAGGTGCAATCGCAGCCACACCCTGCGGGAAGACCATTACTCGAACGATGCGGATTTCAAAATCCACATTATTGTAAGTGAACACCACACGGCGACCATCACGACCAAAATATTTATCGTACTCCGAAGCAAGGTCGTGAATGTGAGTCGGAGGAAGGCCCATCGCAAGGCACACATCCTGCTTGACCTGCTTCTGGCCAGGACGTACATATCCCATCGCCATCATCTCTTTGGCAATCGCAATGAGAGTCAGAACGTAATAGGACCAGTCCGTCGTTTTATTGTACATATAAGGGATACGAGACTGAGTAAGGGTATAATAGTTGCCGTCAAAGAGAAGCGTATCGGACTTTACTGCCGGAGGAATTGCACCATGGCAGATAAGACCTGAATTGAAAGGCTCAGTATGCGGCGTCTTGATGTTCTTGTTACCGGTATCAACGGCAATGACCAACGGATTCATAATTCCTTTTCCTCCTTATCACACAACATCACGATATGCCAGGTAACGAGCCGTTGCAAGTGCAAGCTGTGCATACTCGCTGTGGATATCCCGGCTTGTATCAAACTCAATGCCGATACTGGTCATAGCCTTCCAGGACATCTCGATGTATTTGCGGCAAATCTCGGACTTGCCGTTAATAAGACGGCGAGCGTTCTCTTTCATCGCCTTGGAAAGTTCCGGCTCCGTATAGACGGTCACAGCATGGATATCATGCTCTTCCAGAATCCGGAACATCTCGATAGCGCCGCGCAGCGCATATTCCACTTCATCGGCTGCATCTCCGCTGTAAGAGCTCTGAATCAGATTCTTGCCGGTATCAATGCACAGACCAAACGCGCCATACTGATTGTTCTTGTCAAATCGGGCATACAGGAAAGCATTGGCTTCCTCATCGCCCACAGGCTTGACATCGCTGGAAGAGCTTTCTTCCTCGCTGAAATGAGGAGCGCTCATGCCGCTCGGCCATTCTGCTGCTTCATCTTCCTGAGCCAATTCTCCCTGCGCCCCGTCATCATCCGACATGGTATCCGGCATAACAAACTGTTCGTTCGGAATCTCCGAAGAGAAAGAATCCGGAGCAGCAGGGGCTTCAGGCTCGTTCTGAGAGAAGCTCAAAGAGGTTTCAATCGGCTCATCATCCCCCTTGACAGGCTCTGCAGCGTCGTTTTCGATATCGCTCAGGTCAATTTCAATCCCATCGTTTTCGGGCTGAGAAACGCTCTGAGCGGCATTTGCGTCAGGGCTCTTTGCACCGTCCAGAATGTGCTGGAATACGAGGGTGTCATCTTCCTGCTCATTGTCCAGGGAAGGAACGTCGGCAGGCGTAGGCTGCGGTGCCGATGCAGGCTGTGCAGGTGCAGCAGGTTGCGCAGAGGGCTTGGCGGCAGCTGTCGGGCTCTGGGTTTTATTGCTGCGGCGGAACAAAGTATTGATAAACGGATTTCCGTCCGTAATTTCATCCATCTCCTGTTCCTTAGTTTCCTTCTTTTCCTTCTTCGGCTTGGCAGGCTGCTGCATAGCGCCGGGGTTTCCTTTCGGAATCATAACTTCCGGCTCGTAATCGTCATCGTACACGCGGTACTTCTCAACAGCGGATTCCTCCACCTTCTTTTTCTGGCGTTCCTTTTCAGCTTCCTCTGCGGCTTTTTCATGTTCACGGTTCGCTTCATTTGCGCGGTTTGCTTTCGATTCATCCAGCCGAGCAAACAAGCTGTTCAAACTGCGGTTCTCAGACATAATTCATAATCCTCCTTCTCAAACATTCGGGGCTTGAGTATTAGCTTCAGCACTGGGCCCAACTTTGGGCTCAGTCCCAGGCATTGCATTGACGGGCATTGAATCACTGCCCACGGTGCTGGCAGATACCGGGTACGCCGGAACAGTTTTATCAAGATTGACCGTCCGTTTCAGGCAAGTCGGCCAAACACAGTAGTCCTTTGCGTCACAGCGCCACGGGCAGCTCTGTTCGGCACATACAGCGCGGACCGTTTTCTTTTGAGCAGCCACCGTAAATGCACCACCAGGCGTTGCACGAATCTCAGAGCGTCGCCGGTCAATCAGCTTATCGATGCCACGCTGAACAGCTTCCGGAGTAGTATTCAGCGTAGCTGCAATGTCTTCTACCGAATGTCCTGCCTTATCCAGTGAATCAATCTGGCCGAGCAAAACTTTCGTCATCTTGGGATGTGTACGAAGCGGTTTATTAGATTCCATCAAAATAAAGCCTCCTGATATTTTATCGTGCCAGGCGCTTCAAGCGCTTGTAATAAAAGAACTTCTCTTTCCAGGGCATGTTCTGTGCTTTGAGTGGGGACTGAGTGAACTTGAGAGTTTTCAGCATTGCTTTCATCTCAGCGTCTTCATTCGTGCAGAACAAACCGATGGTTTCTGGCAAAGCCAGACTCACGGCAAAATCCAGCATGCCGGTAGCAATCCCGCGCCGTTTATAGGCGTTCTCGACCTTGATGGAGTCGATATAAAGATGTGTTGTGATGGGCAGAACCATTGCAGCGCTGTCTTTCGGGTCCTTGTCGCACAACATCTGACGTTCGGCATTTCGAGCACAGAGATAATTGATGGCAAGCTGCTTGTCGGGAAGCGGGTAAGCAGGAGTAGGCCAGATATCCGCCATCGTTCCCTGCTTGGTCGGAACCTGAAGGATGTCTGCCATCATTACAGCAACTTGAGCCGTTCCATCATAGACCTTAAAGGTGACGGCAGTATCGGAAAGAAGATTCTGCTCACCGAGTTTCGTGCCCCGGTCCTGATACAGAGCACTACTGCAATCTGCAACAACCACAAGCTGGTTCAGGTCCTTATCCACAATCGTGATTTTCTTTTTCATGGTTTTCTATCTCCTTTCCCTATTCATTCACAGCAGAACTTGCGCTTCGAGCCGGTGAACACAACCACCATTGAGGGTCGCATACCACCGGCAGGGTCCTTCGTTCCGTTCTGACCATACTTTGCATAGGACGGCAGCAGGCGGTTGGTGAACTTAACTCGTTCCGGCAGGAAATGCACCCGAACGCCAGGCTGGAGATAGATGTGTTCCTGAAACCAGGCAGCATCAGTCGATACCGGCAGCAGCATGACAACGGTCGTGTTCTTCTTCTTGCCCTCAGCAGCACCCTTCGCAACCCACAGGCGCAGATTTCGGGTCCCGCTCGGAGGGCAGCAATACACGACATTGCCGCGCCAATCCTGTGCAAGACCATCTTCCTTCTTGGTAAAGAACTTCTGGCACTTGGCATTTTCGGGGCGGGCACAGGCATCCAAAGTGAAATGATAAACGCGGTCAAGTTCCTGGAACAGTTCATCCGGGGTTTCCCATTCACCCGCAATGGCACTGCTCACGCTGCTGTTGACGCTTTTGGTGGCTTTCATAAAAACCTCCTTGTTATTTTTGAAAAGGTACATTGTAATTTGTTCTTGTGACACCGTTTTTTGGATGCTCTCGAAAAGACACATTTGCTTTCCAGAAACAAGACAAAAAAAGAAAAGGCAGTCACTTTTTTCAGCGATTAACGTGCTTTTTTGCCCTATGTTTTCATTATCTTTGATTCGCACATTTCCGCAACAATATTTATGAAAAATTAAAAATTGCCCCAGGATTTTTCGTCCCAGGGCACGGAAAAAGTCACATTTTATTTTTTAGACGGTTCGTACCAGCTTACATTTTCGCCAAAGCAGTAAAGGCTGATACTAACATTGAACGCTGCATCGTCTTTGCCCACAAGATATACCTTGTAGTTGCCGACAGGAAGAACCAGGTCACTGTATGCGTCATCGATGTACTCAGCAACAATCTGTTTGTTGTCAGTGTGGACGAGCAGAATCTTGAATTTGCCGCTTGTCGTATCAGCAGTCGTATAGCAGTCAACGAGGGTGGACTCATTCTTGACGTCAATATCAAACGCTTCAACGGCTCCTACAAGCTTATCAGCGCTTGCCGTGAAATCAAAAGACCCGTCGCCCATCACATAGCCACCTTGATACCCGGTCGCAGAGTATGCCGTCCTTCCGGCCGCAATCTGCTGCGTATCATCATACAGAGAAGCCTTATCCACACATCCAGTCAGAACCATCATGGTGCAGATAGCTGCAAGGAGCAGTGCTGCGAACTTCTTGATATGTCTCATCATTCATTACCTCCCACGCTATCCTGGCTGGAATCGGCGTTGTCAGTGGCTTCTGCGGGCTGATTGGTGCTTTCGGTATCCTCAGATGCGCCAAAAGTCAGCGTCATGTGTGCGGTTTTCGGTACAACATTTACCGTCATTGTTGTCTCAAGGCCGCTGCTGTTCGTAACCTTGACCTTGCTGGTGCCGACCAAAATGCCCGTCACTTCACCCTTAACGTTGACGGCACAAACCGAATTGTCGGTGTTCTCAAACTCATACAGGCTGTTATCGTTATCCGTATCAGGGTCAGGAACATCAGTATAGACATGAATCGTCTTAGTCTCTCCGATTTCGACTTCCAGGTTGTCGGCATAGAGCTCTTTCGGAGCCTGCTTGACCTTGAGTTTCACAGTCTTGGACACACCATTATCTGCCGTGATAGTGACCGTGGTGGTTCCGGCTTTCAGAGGAACAATCTTATTGTTCTCCACTCGGGCAATCGATTCATCCCCCACACTTACCGTAACTTCACCCACATCAGCCGTTTCGGGAATTGTGGTGTATTCGGGATTCACTAAATTGTTATCAGTAGTAGTGATAATATCATCCATCTCAAAGCCTTCAAGCGGAGATACGACAGTCACTTCCGCGCTGCAGTTCAGCTTGTTATCCCGGCTATAGATATTGATTTCCGTTCTGCCGGACGAGTTGGCCGTCAAGCGCAGCGTGTCATCCAAAGATGCAACGCTCGGCGCAAAGCTCTCAAATGTCATTCCTCGATGTTCGAGAAGCTGCGTGAGCTGGTCTCCCGTCACCTCAGTGCCATTTTTAAGAGTTCCGGTCAACTCAATCACGGTGCTTTCACCGAGCTTCAAATCTATCGTTTCCGGCATTGAAATCGATACCAGCCGATGCTCACCGCATCCAGCCATCAGCAGCGCAGCGACCACCGCAACGCAGCCGATTGTGACAATTTGTTTCAATCGTTTCACAGTCATACAATCCTTTCTATTAGGTGTAAATACTATTCAAATTGGTACATTCATGCTTACAAGCTTTATTGTCCGCGAATCGCACGAATTCGCAACGGTTGGTTTTTAGCGGAGATTCTTTCAGATATTACGCGCAAAAAAGCAGCCACTCCCGAAATTGGAGCAGCTGTCATTTGGTTAGAGCCGAAAGCCGTTTACATTTCGAGTGCGAGTGAGGTATAATGGTAGCAGGAAAGCAGACGTCATTCTGCTGGTGGACTGGCACCTATAATCCGAGTGAGATGCAGGGTACAAAGACCTGTCGGTTGGCGAGCAACGATACAAACCAGTCACGAAGGGGCATCGGACAATACCACGGTATTGTAGGCGTTCCTTTATTTTTTGCTCAAATGCAGGTAGGGCGAAGCAGCAAGCACAAATAAAAAGAGAGGGCAGCCGATTTCTCGACTGCCCTCAAATGTTGTACAGAAGCGACCATCAGGTCACACTGGAAAGGTTATTTTGCGTCTTTGAGCCACGGCTGGGACTGCACTTTCTCGAAGTCCGCATCGTTCGGCATCACGCCACCGTACGGAGCAATCGTGTAGGTCACTTTCGTGACCGGAGTGCAGACACCGGATTCATTCACATTACCGGTTGCAATGTAGACTGCCATAGGCACCTGCATTGCGCGTCCAGTGATGTTGTTGTTGATGAAATCGCCGGTAGCTTTCGGAATGACCCAAGCCGTATCGCTATGGTCAATTGCGTTATCACCCTGAGTCAGGACGGTATCGCGCAGACGCATGTACAGCTCGCCACGGCGCAGACGGTTCTTTGTCATGTCGTATACCGAGTTGCCATACTCGCCGTCAGGGTAGTACTCCATGCCAGGCATATCACGCATCAGCCAAGGACCATTGGCCTTGATATTCTTGATTTGGATAGCCACAGTAGAGTAGTTCGTGATGCGATAGTTGGTAGGCTCTTTGACTTCACCGCTCGTGGTGTTGCCATACATACAGACATACAGAGGAACCGTAGCCTTCAGCAGAGCCGGATGCACATACAGGCCGCCATCGTGGATAATCAGCTCGTAGTTGCGAACCGTCTCACCATTCGGGTTGACGACCGTATGGACATCCAACGCAGGACCGCTCTTGGTGTCGGTGTTGATAGTTACCAGATACGGAGCCAGGAGTTTGTGGTTGTAATGGCAGAAATCGCAGGTCTTATCCTCGTAGTTCCACTCGAAATCATCATCGGTGCTCGTACCATCTGCGTACAGCGGCAGAGAACGAATGGTGCAATCGGTCACAAACGGGATATTGGTCTTGCTTTCCTTGACATTTTCCTGCTTACGATAATCGTAGGCATCCACAAATTCTTGAGTCAGGTTGGAGGGATTACCGCCCGCAACGTACAAGACGCTGCTGACTGTATCTTTCGCCTTGAGCTTTGCATCCAGAATCGGAGTGGCGTCAACGTCGCTCACGACATCAATCAGATTTGCATCATCATCTTCCATCTGAATGTTCACATGGAAGTTCGGGTTCTCGTTGTAGATAATCTTATCGCTGTCAAGAACCGTCACATGCAGCTGACGCGGGTCAACGACAAAGCGGCCATTCAGAACCATGACAATATAGTTCTTCAGGACGGGGTAATTAGCTTCAGTCAAACCAACATAAGTTAACGGATAAGTGCCAACAGGAGTCGATTCGTCAGGAACCAGGTCTTCGTGACCATTTACCAGAGTCTTGAAATAAGACTTCTTGTAGCTCTGGTCCAAAGTCAAGGTATCACCCTGCACCAGACCATCGATTTCCAGCCAGCAGCCTGCAGAAGCCGCAGTGCCGTAACCATAAGCCTTCTTATCGTGCCAGGGCTTTTCCCCTACGCCGTCACCATACAGTCCACGCCAACTTGCAACCTGTGCGGTCAGGTTGGCGCGTGCGATAGCGCCGGAATACTTCTCCTTTGTGATACGGTAGTTCTTGGCATCCTTACCAGTCAGTGTCGGATGAGCATCTGCCGTAATCGGATTCTCGTCCAACTCATAAGGCCAGTTGGAGCTTACCGTGCCATCTGCATTCAGCTTCTGGCCAGCATCCTTGGTCTTATAGTTGCCGGGAAGGGTTTCTTCCTTAATCTTAACGTCATCACCTTCAAGCACGCCATCAATCAGGATATCCTTAATGGTGGCTTTGGTCGTGCCGTCATAGTGTTTGACGTTGCGAGGATAGGTCGGGTCTTCCAGATAAATACTGTGAACGTACAAATCCAGAGGAGTGATAGAGCCAGACAAGTCTTCCTTCTCAATGTAGTAGTTGCCTGCGCTGTTGCCAACGAGAGAGAGCTCACTTGTTCGGATGACGACATAGGGACCGCCAGCATCGCTGACATTCTTGCCATCAACCGTGTAGTTACCAGTCACCGTAGTGGTGCTCAGCTTCACAGTGCTCTCGTCCTTCGCAATCAAGCCGCCAGAAGCAATATGAACATTTTCCAGAGTTGCCTTGCTGGTGCGGTCGTAGGGTTTATCGCCAGTACCGATAATCGTCAATCCGCGAGGATAGATATCGAACTTGACAGTATCACCAATGCCGCTCGGGCTGCTGCCATCATACGTATGACCGGGGTTCGTGTTCTCGTAGCGATATGTGATGATGTAACCCGACACCGTACATTTTGCTGTTGCGGTATAGGAGCCGCAATCGGAGCGCGGATACTGGTTCTTGTCCGTAGACGCATCGCTTGGAGCCTTCGTCAATGTACCTTTACGGTTAGCATAGACGATAGTGGTGTTCTTCACGATATTGTCCATATCGGTAGAAGACAGGTTGCCGGAAACGCTGATGGAAGCTTCATCGGGGTTGCCATCATACAGCTTATTGGCTGCAGTGATAGTAATGGTTACATGCTGTTCCTCAATACCGGAATCGGGGTCGGTATCTTCGTATGCGGTATCGAAAGCATTCTTGCCGTTACGAGAGAAACGAGAAACAGAGGATTTGACCAGCTCAATGCTGGAATTACCAGCCTGTTCAGAACCGGAACCGCCGCCATCATTGCTGATGTTGACTTCCAAGACCTGAACCTTGTGTCCACCTGCATCAGTTAGAGTAGTACCAACGCCTGCAGCCCAGCTCAAGCCGCCATTGCCGTCGCGCTTACAGCTGCCCCAGCCATCTGCATTGGCGAGCTTAGAGGACTCGTTAGCGTAGCCGCCGTA
>OLRU01001041.1_pt1 | contig 26327 bp, 31 predicted proteins | sample 1672961 | NCBI WGS metagenome assembly OLRU01 (sample SAMEA3136741, study PRJEB25190) | human gut metagenome | biome: human gut; feature: human-associated habitat; material: faeces | place: Austria | collected 2013
GGTCAATCAAAGAACACCAAAAAAATTGGGGCACTGCAAATACGCAAAAAGCAAAGAAAAGAACCTGATTTCTCGTGAAATCAGGTTCTTTTTGGCAAAGACTACTGGACTCGAACCAGCGAGCTTCTGCGTGTGAATCGTACGCTTTTTCAGTTGAACTGTATGGCTATATTGGTCGCTTTTTGCTGAAGAAGTTGCATGGGATGAATTTTTTAGATGTTTGATTCTGAGGGGGGAACCCGAAAATCGGACGAGAAATTGGAAAGGACAACCGGGCCTACGATGGAAGTCCATATAGATGCGAAGATAAACTAGGTGCGGAAAGAACGGGTTGTCCTGTCCTTTTCGCTCTATTTGTTGTTTTTAGCTGTTAACGAGGGTAATTATCATCCGATCTACTCCACTGCCTCTATCTGCGTTTTTCCTGTTAGGGGCCGATGCTTGGGGCAAGTTCCCATCGCAGCGGATTTGAAGCTGCCATGCTCGGCACGGTCTGTATCTCAAAAAATTGGTTACCTTATCGGACCTCGATATGTCCCAGCGATTCCGCCATGGCCTTGTCAGAAAGCTCCTGCCCTAGGCCAGGCAGATCCGGCACAGTCAAATAACCGTTTTCCGGTACGTAAGCGTACTTTCCGTAGGACACACAGTCAGGATGCGCTGCCATATGGTAGGTTTCGTGGATGTAAAAATTGGGGATGGCGGCTTCCAGCTGAATGGCAGCGGCCTCCGCGATAGGAGTTCCGGCTACATGGCACTGGACGCGGACATCATAAATGTGTGCCAGGTCGCAGATCTTCTTGGCCTCGGATAGGCCTCCGCAGTTGGTGATATCCGGCTGAATCACAGAAATAGCTCCCTGTTTGAGCAGCTGTTCAAAGCCCCAGCGGGTGTGGAAACGCTCACCAGTGGCCAACGGTGTCTCGACTCTCCGGGCGATCTCTCCGTAAAGGGCGGGATTGAAGTTAGAGGTGGCCTCTTCGATCATCAGCACGCCGTACTTGCGGGCGATCCGCTCCAGCTGCACGGCCGCGGTCACATCGGTCCCGCAGAGATTTTCCAGGATGATGCCCAGCTGGTCACCGCACCGCTCCCGCACTGCTGCCAGGCGGGATTCTGCAAGATCCAAAATCGTTTTCTCCAAGGGACCGGTGGTCATCTCCCGGGGCAGGGGCTTTGCCTGCTCGTCAAAAGCCACGGCATTGAATTTGACGGCAGGATACCCGTCCTTCTGGATCTTGGCGCAGGTATCGGCCAGCTGCTGTATAGTGGCCTGTAGGCGGTAATCATCCAGATAACCCAAATGGCACTGGGAGAGATAACACTTGAGTTTGTCACGATGCTTGCCGCCCAGCAGAACATAGATGGGGACCCCCAGCTTTTTGCCCTTGATATCCATCATGGCGGTGTCCAAGGCACTCATGGCGGAGTAGACCGTCACACCGCCTCCGCTGAGGTGTCCCCGGAGCACATTATGGATGTCCTCCCAGATGACCTCGTTGTTCATGGGGTCCTTCCCCAAGACCAGCTGAGAGAGGTCCTTGAGCATATAGGCCACGCCGTTTTCACCGGTTCCTACGGAAATGCCGGCTTCACCATACCCGCAGATCCCCTCGTCCGTATTGACACGGCACACCGCCGGACGAAAAGGGAAGGGGGAAAACTCCTCACCGACATGGCGCAGGAGGAAAATGTCGACGCTTGTAATCTTCATGGTTCAATCCTTTCTTGGAGTGCCAAAAATTTATCCCTCCGGTTTTGTGCGTGGGCCCCCATCACATTTTTGGCAGATACCGCGTCATGCGCACAAAAGGCCTGTATCAGTCGCTCATGGTATGGAATACCTTCCTCCGCGCCCAGGGTCACATAGGTGCGATGCATGACCGGCTGGAGAAACTCCAGTAAAAGCGCGTAAGTCTGAACCACCAGGGAATTCTGCGTGATCATCGCGATTTTCGAGTGAAATTCCACGTCCACATTGGTCAGCGCCTCCAGATCGTTTTGATCCTTGGCGGCAATCAGGCGCTTATGGATCGCTTGCAGTTCCGCCAGCTCCTCCTGGGTGCAGCGCTGGACAGCCATGGCTGCCACACTGTCCTCAATGAGGCATAGAAAATCCAGCACTTCCACAATATCTTCAAACTGCAAATCGCCGATAGGCACGATATTGAGCATGTAATTGCCGGAAATCTGCCGCTTGACATAGGTTCCGGTGCCATTTCGGGTCTCTACCATCCCATAATCAGCCAGTGTACGGATGGCCTGGCGGACAGAGCTCCGACTGACGCCTAACGTTTCAGTCAACTCCTGTTCAGAGGGCAGCTTTTCGCCTTCCTTCCAGGTCCCCTGGAGGATCTGGTCCCGCAGCTGTTCAAAAACCTTCTCTGCAATATTCACTCGCGTAATCTGTTTGAGAGCCATAAAGTCCACCGTACCTTTTGTCAAAGTTTGGTATGTATGGAAAATGCATACAATCCTTTACAAAATTATCCTAACAAATACAAGCATTGTCAAGGCTGGGTTTCGCCCAAAATCCAGAGTCTTCTGCACAGGACCAAGGAAATCGATTCACAGCTCTCTGAACGCTCTGCCTCATATTCTCTTTCTGCTGTCCAGAGAAGACCAATCCGGAAACAGTGCGATCCGCACCGCCAGTCTCATCACCGGCTCCGGCTCATCGGTCAGGTGGGACAGTAGCCAAACATTCGGGGCCAAAATGATTTTGAAAGAGGCAGGGGGGCTTTTCACACCCCCTGCCCTCTCTATATTGCTTATTCCGCAACGGAAGCAGTTTCCACCTGTGCCAGCAGGCTGTCCACCAGATCGGTGCCGATTTGTTCGCGGACCAGATCGTAGACGTTGGCGGAGACATCAGCCATCTCCTGAATCATGGCGGGCTCCAGAGTGATGATCTCCAGGCCGGCATCCTGAATGGTGGACTTCTGTCCTTCGATGCGCTCGTCGGCCATTTGACGGGCATACTGATGGGCCTCAGCAGCGCACTCACTGACCAACTGCTGGATATCAGCGGGCAGGGCGTCATAGGTGGCCTTGCTGCCCACCATGTTCAGAGTGTGCAGCAGATGATTGGTCTCAATGACATAGGCCTGGGGCTCATACAGCTTGTTGGCCACGATCAGGTCATAGGGGTTCTCCTGAGCGTCCAGAGTACCTTGCTCCAGGGACATATACAACTCGCTGAAGTCAGCGGGAGTGGGGTTGGCGCCCAGAGCCTGCCAGTAGGCGATGTGGTTGGGATTCTCCATGGTACGGATCTTGATGCCGGAGAAATCAGACATCTGGCGGACCGCCTTGCTGCTGGTCATGACGCGGAAACCGGAATCGGCATAGCCGAACAGCTTCAGTCCGCCGGCTTCATAGGCGGCCTGCAGCTCCGCCAGAATGGGGCCGTCCAGCACTTCCCGGGCGGTTTCCAGGTCGGGGAACACGTTGGGCAGGTCGAACAGGGCGGCCTCAGGGATATAGTTCACCAGAGAGCCGGTCATGCCCACGATGAAGTCCACGGAACCGGCAATGCAGGACTCCGTCAGCTCCGCGTCGCCGCCCAGGGCGCCGTTTTCATACAGTGTCACGGTGACAGCACCATCAGAGCGATCTTCGATCAACTCCTTAAACTTGGCTGCCAGCAAATGGTTGACGGAATCCTCCGCAGTGTTGGTGCCTACAGAGAAGCTGTAAGTTTCCCCGGCGGCATCCCCGCCAGGCTCCTGCTGTGCAGTCTCTCCGCCGCCGCAGGCGGCCAGAGACAATGCCATTGCCAGGGATAAAAGCAGAGCCAATAACTTTTTCATGGGAATATCCTCCTTAAAAATAATTAGAACTATGAACGGGCAGCTGCCCGGAGCTCTTACTGCAGCAAGAACATGCTGATCTGGGGCACGAAAGTGATCAGCAGCAAGGCGATCAGGAACGCCAGGATAAAGGGAACTGCCTTTCTGGCGATATCGAACACAGATACTTTTGAGAGGTTGCTGGCCACAAACAGGTTGGCGCCCATGGGCGGGGTCACAAAGCCGATGGCCAAGTTCACGCACATGATGATGCCGAAGTGGATGGGATCGACCCCGATGGCCTCCGCCACCGGCAGCAGCACGGGGGTAAACACCAGGATTGCCGGACCGGTATCCATGATCATGCCCACAAACAGCAACAGTACGTTGATCAGCAGCAGGATAACCACCTTGGAGGAGATGGCACTGAGCACCGCCTCGCTGACGATGGTGGCTACATTCATCAGCGTGATTACACGGGCAAAGGCCACGGCCGCGGATAGAATGATGAGGATGGGGGCATAGGAATGAATGCCTTCCAGCATGATTTTCGGAAGATCCCGGATCTTGATGGTGCGATAGATAAACAAGCTGACGATCAGAGAGTAGAAGATGGAGATGGTAGCCGCCTCTGTGGGGGAGCAGATGCCGCCGTAGATGCCGCCCAGAATGATGACGGGGGACATCAGCGCCCAGAAGCCCTCTTTGAGCACTGTGCCCAGGCCTTTTGCCCGCAGTTCCATGCATTTGGCGTTGAGCTTGTCCTTATCCTCTCCATGGATCTTACAGTAGATGTAAGAATAGACCATCAGGCACAGGGCGATCAGCACACCAGGCAGGAAACCGGCCAGGAACAGCTCGGAAATGGAGGCGCCGGAGGCGTTGCAGTACATGATGTAGGGGATACTGGGGGGAATGATGATGCCCAGACTGCCGGACACGGCCACCAGTGCGGTGGCAAAGGTCAGGTCATAGCCCACACTGGTCAGCAGGGGGATGCACATAGAACCCACGGCCGCGGTAGTAGCGGGGCCGGAACCGGAGATGGCACCGTAGAACAGGCATGTAATGGTCACCGCGCAGGGGAGACCCGCTGTTCTGTTGCCGACAAAATACGAGAACACATTGAACAGCCGCTCAGAAATCTGCCCCTTCGCCATGATCACGCCAGCGATGATAAACAGGGGAATCGCAAGCAGGGGGAAGTTGTTTAAACCACTCACCATGGAGCGGACCGCAGCGTCCGCCGTATAGGGGAAACTGGCGTCCACAATGGAGGGAAGCAACGTCACAAACGCGAAAGATACACAGATGGGTACCGTCAGTACCAGCAGAAGGACCAATACTCCGAAAAACAACGCCAGAGACATTTAGGGCGCCTCCTTTCCGATTACGATTTTGGTTTCCGCCACGATCCGGCCCAAAGACCGGAAAATGGAGAGAGTCAGACCCAACAGGGGACCCGCATAGACGATCGCCAGGGGTAATCCCAGAGCAGGGCTGGTCTGTCCGGCGGAGGACGTCACCATGTGCCAGGCGTTGACCGACAGCATAGCAAACACCACGGAGCAGAACAGGTACACCACCATATTCAATCCCGCCCGAACGCGCCGCGGCATCCACAATACGAAAGCGTCAATGGAGATGATGGAGCGGCACTTGATGGAAAGACTCAGTGTGAGAAAGCCCGTCCACACAAATAAATATCTGCTCACTTCTTCGCTCCAGGTCAGGGAGTTGTTGAACAAATAACGGCAAACTACCTGCAATCCTGATACTAGCGTGATGACCGTAATGATGATGCACAGCAGAACTTCCTCAAAATTGTCCCAAGTCCATCGAAGTTTTTTCATATTGCCCTCCTTAAAAAGTTCTCCCTAATAACTAATCGATAGGACGTCATCTGTCTGACAGCTGATAGTTAAATAATAAATTTCATTTTATCTTTTGTCAATAATTTTACCTTTTGTTTCTCTGATTTGGCTGACTAACCAAAAAACGGAGAGATCTTTTGTCTCTTATACCAGTCGACCTGGATATAGACCCTATTCGATCTGGGGCGGCAGTTGGTTGCAGGGCTCTTTGATCTCAAAGAGGTTAGAATAAACATGCAGTTTTCTTCATACGTAAGCCTGTATTTGAGAAAACTCTCAGGAAGGAAACCTATGAGCAAGGAGGCAACTGGTGAAAACGGCGCTGTTCTGGGGAGCGGTGAATATTGGAACCGCGTAAACCGCGCCGCTTTTTTTGGCACGCTGATGCAAAGACCGTCAGAAACGAATTACCACGAAACATTACGGGAGATGGGGAACCGTGCCGGCGCCGCAGTGGAAGAGATCTACGACGACTTGCAGGAACACATAAACGTCATTCGCAATATATCCTCTGATCGAAGGAGCGCACTTGCCAAGCAGGTACAATCACTAATATGATGTATGCAGGATGTCCCGCAGTTTTTGCAGCCATAGCAGTGACTGCATAGAAATCCTGAATCTATCCTCTTTTTATCTCCCAGGCAGTTCTTTTCGTGATGATCGGGCTATCCAAACAGCAATTCAAAAAATTAAGAGCGGTTCGGACTTCTTTACCAGTGAGTGTCTTGATTTACTTCAAAAGGCTGTGGATTGGAGTATTTCCTTTGCGGCGGGAGGGATGCAAGAAAGACTGCATTTCCGCAGGATATTTCACAGGGAAAGGATAAAGAATTCTTACGGGATGTACTGAACACATACCGCAGCAACAATAAATCGGCAGATCTGCGGGGGCGTTGTGGGTATTCCATTGGCAGCAGAGAATATCTGAACTATGCGGAACGGAAAGTCCCTTTGCAGGATCTTCCTGCCATATGCAGCGATGACTACGATGGAGGCATAAAGGGCTCCTTGGAAGATATCGTGCGCCAATTACAGCGGGATTTATCGCAAAACGAACGAGAGAACAACTATATCACAGACGATACAGCCCGCAACCTGCATGCCGCTGTTAGCGAACTGGAACACTGCGGGATCAGCACAGGCATTTCTGACAGCATGATCGAGCGGCTGGCATGGTTTGTGGGTGGCAATGCAGCAAGAACTCGACGAATTGAATTTAGGCGAGCGGCTGCTGGAGGACGGAGTTTGCGGAAAAAAGACTGACGGTGCTCGTGAGAGCTTTCTGGCTGAATTAGCGCGAGGCACCTTTCCAACTCTGGCATGGCTTGACCCGCTCCAAAGCAGTTGGACGAGGATTCTGGCTGCAACAAAAATCGCACGGAATGGACGGGATTTTCCATATTTTGTATTCTTTGGAAGTAATATGCCGCTTTTCGGTGCCGATTTGCACTCCCATAGAGGGAATACAAGCTATTACCTTATCAATGTGGATCCTCTCACAAATGCTTCGGCGTGGCAGAAAAGGCTTCCATCCGGACTGGATCATACCGAGATTTCCAAAGTAGTCAGGATCGCAGGGAGAGTGCTGTTGGTCGCGGGTGCAGCACTGGATGCTTTGGGGCTATGTGATGTCATTGACGGAGATCTGCATGACGCCCATCAGAAAATTGGCAAAAAGACTTATAGTACAGCTGCAAGTATTGGCGGCAGTTGGGCAGGAGGTGCACTCGGCGCCAAAGGCGGCGCTCTGGCAGGTGCTGCAATCGGTACGGCAATTTTGCCGGGACTTGGCACTGCTGTGGGCGGGATTGCCGGCGGATTGCTCCTTGGTGTTGCAGGTTCCTCTTTGAGAAAATGGGTAATTGATATCACAGATGTGGGAGAGTAACTATGGTTTTCCGAAAACGAAAAGAAAGAACTGACAGGTTGCTTAACGAACTGCACCTAGGGGAGTTTTGGCTGATGCCCGGAGCGTTCCGGGCAGAGGAAGCAACTGCCGGTATGATGGGATCATACGGACTACCCGGAGGATATGGGGCGCTGGCGGCCTCGGCCGAACAGGAGGAAGCACTGCGCCCCTTCCATACGATTGTACAGCCACTGTGGAAGAGGTCAGTGCCGGGCTACCTGTGGCGCTGACCGTGTCGGACTATACCGGACATACCTGTGCCCTGTGGGAGGCGCGCTTTCCAGAACTGCGCCAAATGGCGTTGGAACAGTGCCGTTGGTTCAAAGAAGAGGAGGTGGGCAAAGGGGAAAGGCATATATTTCTCTTTGACCGGCTGCCGGCTGCCCAAAGGATTGTATACATCGCTCTATCAGTGTATCCAACCAGAGATTCCCCGGGCGGATGTCTATCTGAATTGTTCTATTCTGAAAAAAGAGTTTCCTCTTCATTTTGATGAAGGTTCGACTCCGGAGAAGAGCGCTCTTCTAAACCTGCATGTGGATTGGGGACATTTGGTACTCATTATACAAACCGCACCAGACTTTCCGATCAAAAAGCTCGCCAAAGAGCTTGCAGACGCGTGTGAGATGGAAGGCCGGATTTTTTCTGGCCATACAAAAAGACTGTAACCATTACGGCAGCACCGGGCAGGGATTTCCTGCCCGACACTGTCCAGCTCTATCAGATACTATCGCCGTATTGGTCGGAGAAGAAGCTAAAAGTTTAAGCATGTTTTTTGAGACGAATAAAAGAAAAGTCCCTGATTTTACATAAATCAGGAACTTTTCGACGGAGACTACTGGACTCGAACCAGTAACCTCCTGCGTGTGAACAGCTTTATGAAACTTTTTTGATTGTTTCCGGCGGTTTTTAATCATTTCTGCTCCATTTCAATTGTTTCCCGGGCGTGATTTACTGTGCAAAATCCGCTTGTTCCACAAACTCCTGTGGTACAAGCTGTGGTCTGACTCTGTTATGTCGGCTAAAGTTCCGATTACTTATTAGTGAAAAAAGAACATCCCAATCCCCAGGGGCAAGCGGACAAAAAGATGGACTGGAAAAAGGCGGAAGAGATGTATTCTTACGAAGAAAGGAAAAGCAATGGTACAGTTTAGTCCGGAAGAAAAAGCGGAGGTATCATTTCTATATGGGTGAGATCTGCTCAGCCGTGGAAAATACCCTTTGGCGGGATTTTCATGCGGGCTTGCTCATCGTCAAATGGGTTATTGACATTAGGAGTTCCTTATCCCCGCTGGCTGAGAAGCGGCGAGTATCCGATCGCCAGTTTAGACTGGGAAGGGCGTTACCGCTGGTAGGGCTAAATTCAAAGCTTGGAGCAGGCTGAACTCACTTGCTCCATGTCTCAAAGGAGGTCACTTCCCCGACAATGCAGTCTGCGTAGGAAGGACGGTTGAAGAACGAGCTGTTTTACGGGAGTTTCTAGGAAAGCACATCTGTTTTCTAGTTCATTAGCAGTGTAGATCCCTGCATGAATATGGTATAACGATGGCAGAATCAAGCTATCCTTGGGGGCGATGAGATCTGCCACATACAGGCGCACCTTGAAACTCCCCATTTAGGTCCAACTTCTTGTTCGCATCTCCCTGGGCTCCAATACTCAAAATTTGTACCGCAGTAAAGTGTATAGGAGGTGAGTAAACCAACTGGAGTGGGCTTTTATCTTTGCTCGGGATTGTTATAAAGCCTATATCTAACCCACGCGGTACGCAAGACTGTCAGGAAAAGCTGTTCATATCTGAAATTCCCAGATTTCAATACAAGGCCTAGTTCCAGCTGTTCGATGGGCTACAGTTCCAGCACGCCAGGAGCGATATCTTGCCACGCCTGATTTTTGCCGCCAACTACTGCAATGTCTACCATAAACTTCCATACGGCTTATTAACCCTTGGATATACGTTCCGCGCCAGATCGCTGGCAGTCACTTAATTCAACAGGATTTACAGCGGAATGCCTCCTGTTTGCAGATTTTATAGCTTCTTGCAGTACGGTTTCCGTCTGTTCACCAGACAGCAGTTGTTCGGGATCAATACGAACGGCACTTACTCTGCTTTCCAGGTAAGCCTACACTTACCTTTGTACCATGGCGGAATAGCTTCCAGAGAGAATTAGGTGAGGTAAAGTCTCATTAGCCGCCAGTTCTTTCAGATTCAGCTTGCTTTTCGCACCTTTTCTGATGAGGCATCTAAGATATACCAGTAGTCCGGAACCACCAGTCAGCAGCGGTAAATGTCAAAATTTTCTACAGTCTGTGCCCCGTTTCCATAGTGCGCCCATTGACCAGCTATGACGGATACAACACCGTACACCAGCTGCTGGTCAGTTCCAGCGCTACTTTTCCGTTTCCAGTACCATCCAACAAAAAGCCTGTAGTCCGGCTTTGCAAAAATGACGCGGCTTTACTGCCGGTAAAATTATTGGCAATGCAGCCTATCCAGAGCTGGTTGTCATTCCAAGCCGCAATTTTCCTTTAGTAATGGTGTCGCCAGCGACTTTAAGCCGGCAGCTGCACGCCCGTATTTAAGCATGGAGCTTACGCCAAATCGTATTTCTGCTAATTCCCAGCCGCCTTGCCGCAGCGGACTGGTTCATGTTTTCCTCCATCAGTACATGCTGAATAATATCCCGCTCAATTTCCTCCAGCGGTTTTGTGATATCAATTCCACTGTAATTCAAGTATTCCGTCTCCTCCGGGGGAATAGTATTGTCATTTAAAGATTTTGTAATTTCCAGCCCTAACCTTATGTAACCCGGCAAATGGCGGCAATACCTTGATTTCTAGGCGTTTCCGCTATTTGCCGTTTGGGAGAGTGTTTCGCATATCTCGGCGTATCTTGGAGTGACTTTGCACTGAAACGTAGTACGGAAGTAGTAAACCTGGCCTTTCGCTTCCTTTTTACTACGCGGCCAGCCGCTCCATCTCCGCCCTTACGGAACAGGCATCAACATGGGTGTAATAGTCCAGCGTCATGGTGATGTTGGCATGGCCCATGATGTACTGTAAAGCCTTGGGGTTCATACCGGCGTTTGCCATACGGGTACAGAACGTGTGCCGGAAGGAGTGTGGGGTGATATTGGGCAATGGCTCCTTGTGCTGCTTGTTATACTTCTTCAAAAGGTTCCTTATCATATTGTTATAGTCCATGCCCACTTTCGGCGTTCCATCCCTTTTGAGGAACAGAAAGTTTGTGTACCCGTCTATCATAATGGTGGTTTTCTTTCCACGGTTCTTCACCACTCGCTTCAACGCTTGATAGACTGGCTCACTCATGGGAATTTCCCGGTAGCCGCTCTTGGTCTTAGGTGTTTCGATGTAGTAGCCGCTCTTAGGGTCCCGCAAAAGCTGGTGATCCACCCGGATCAGGCGATTCTTAAAGTCAAGGTTCGTGGTCAGCCCACAGAACTCAGAAATGCGAAGCCCGGTTCCCAGCAGGATGATAAGCTCATCAACGTACTTCCGATATACTTTGTCATTTTGCACAAAGTCGATCAGACTCACCTCCTGTTCCGGTGTCAGCACGGTTTTTTCACCTCTGTTGTCCTCTAAGACTTTGTTTAGGGCAAAGCTGAAGGGGTTCTTGCGAACACAATCGTCCTCGATGGCGATAAAGAAAGCGGCCCGGAGGGAACGCTTGTAGTTGCTGATAGACTGGAAACTAAACCCCTTTTCCTTCATGCGGATAGCCCACTCTTTGGCATCGGATGGCTTCACCGCATCGATGCTTTTCCTGCCGAGAGGGTCATCCCGCAAGAGTCCCATCAGGTACTCCCGCTGTTTCTTGGTGGCCCGCTTCACATCCGCCCGCTGACTGTTCTGCTTGGCGTAGAGCTGGCAGACAGTCATTTTTTTGCCCACAGCGTCGATGCCGTCCGCAATATCCCGGTTGATCTCCGTTTCCTTCTCACGCAGAGAAATATCATCCCGTTTGCCTGTCGGGGTCTTGTCCGTTGCTACCAGCTTCCAAGCATAGACGAACTGGGGCTTGCCGGTGCTGTCCGTGTACTTATATGCGTATCTCCCGTCTTTTCGCTGACTCTCTCCAGTTCTCAAAATGCGGCCTTTGTTATCACGTCGTTTTTCCGCCATTGGTAAAACTCCTTTCCAAAACTGGAACGAGCCTTGATACGACTTGAATATAGTGTATCATATTTCTGGCTCAATACAAATCTGCGATTAGATCACATCCAGGGAGTCAATGACTTTTTCAAACTGCCTGCGTTTAATCTGGACGCGGTTGCCATTCATTATCAGCCAGTTGGCGTCTGAGTTTTCTTCCACCAGTTTTCGCAACTTCTTTTCCCCAATACGGAAATACTTGGCTGCCTCCTCAATGGTCAGCGTGTACTTCTCCCAAATAGGCACATCGGAATAGCTCATACGCCCGCCCCTCCTTTCGGTGTGACCACATACTCTATGCCAGGATACTGACCGCAGTAGACGCAAACCTTCTCTTCAGCCTGTCCCTGCGCGGCCTCCCGCAAAACAAAAGCGCCTGTGCCGCGAAAAGCGTCAGCACAAGCGTCGCATAAGCAGAGAGTTAGTTTCGGGGGGACGGGTTCGATCAGGCCGATACTGATTGCCAAAGCGTGGTTGATGCCCCGGATATGTTCCTCGTCCAGTCTGCCGATGTAGCCAGACAACCGCCGCTTGTCCACAGTACGAATTTGCTCCAACAAAACGAGGGACGGCTGTACCAGTCCATTCCCGGCGTCCAGGTAGTAGTGGGTGGGCAACTTGGCTTTGACGTTGGCCTTACTGGTGACGGCGGCGATGATAACCGTGGGACTATGTTTGTTGCCCACGTTGTTCTGAATGATAACAACGGGCCGGGTGCCCTTCTGTTCCGAGCCGATTCCGTGGCCAAGGTCGGCGTAATATAGATCACCGCGTAAATATGTCTTGCTCATGGTATTTGACCTCCCTATAAAAATTAGACGGCCTGCGTCGCCTATGTAGGGGCCGGACAGCGTAACATATTAAGGTTGGCGGGGCATAAACGCTCCCGTTTTCATAAGCCTATCCCGCTGTCCGGCTTATATCAAAGCAAGCCTATTTGTCCGCGACACCCCGGCCCGCTGAGGGAAGTCATCAAACGGCTGGCGGCGACCAGCTCCACGGGAATTTCACCCCCGGCAGGTTCTCTGTCGGCTGCTCTCATTGCCTGCGACGGCTTTGCGTTGGAAAACGCTATCACGCTCGGACTGTGACTGAACAGGAGTATCATTGTCCCTATTGCCGGTCTTGGCCGTACCGGGAGCCACCCGGCATTTCATAACCGCTGATTCTCGCTCCATGCTGGACGGCAAACCGTGGACGAAATGATAGTGTGGCATCCCGTTGTTCTGTCCGGCATATCCTGGCGCAACGATAAGAATGGCTTGCGGCAATAGGAATGTGTTTGATGAATGGGTATGAAATTGTCAAGGTCAAACCCATTCATCGCATAAACGAGGAACAGGTGAAGAGCTTTCCATTGCTCTTCACCTGTTTCCTCACTCAAACGCTAAATTGTAACCTCCCCGGACAGAAAATTTTTGAGTTTCTTCAATGCAGAAGAAATTGACTTCATCACAGCGGGGTGCTTACACCCCTCCATATCTGCAATTTGTTCGTATGTAAACTCCCCAAAATAGTACAGCACCAGACGGCGACGCTGTTTTTCAGGCAGTTGGGCGATTGCTCGGTGTAGCTTGTCCATCTCCATCTGCTGAGAAACGATTTCTTCCACGCTTTCCTGTGGTTTTGCGGCCCGTCTGCTCAGAGTGGCCTCTGTCATTTCGGATCGCTCATAGTGCCTGTCCACTTCGTTGAAAAAAGAAAGATCGTCCAGTTCAAACTCGTTGAACGCATCGAATAGGGTCTTGTCGATCTCCATCCAGCGTTTTACCTTGTTGCTGTCCGTAAATGCCAAAAAGTAGCGTGGGTGGGTAGTATTGATACCAGTGGTGTATATTTCATAAGGGTTTTCTTCATCCCTCCGGCGCTTGGGACGAGGGTCAATGTTTTTTGGATGACTGCCATCCATTGTTTTTTCCTCCATTCGTTCTGAATTTTTGAAAATTCAGAACGTGGAGGACTACGACAATGGGGTGGCGAGTTGCCGCAGCAGAAAAAAATAGCATCAAGGGAGTAATATCCCCTGACACTGATTTGAAAAAAAACCGCAGAATTGCCCCCAAACGAGAGCTTTCCTGCGGATTGAGACTGTTGGAAAGAGGTAAAAAAAATAGGGGAACGTTGATAAACGTAATTTCCCCACAGAATACCACGCTTGTTACAGAATACACGGGAATTTTGTAAAATTCCGTATAATTCGACGCACGAAAGCCCCGCAAAGATCAGGATGACCTTTGCGGGGCTTATACTTCGACAAGATATATACTTATTCCCGGCTATTTTAAACTTCTCATATTCATCCCCGTCTCTTTACAACGAAACGAGCATTAGAGGTGTTATCCGGTATTTTTCAATATGACGTTTGACTGATTGCCTCCACCTCTATCTCCCAATTATGTTACTCTACATTCAAAATTGCGACTTTGGCAAGAGCCGACTAGGACGTATTAGAAAAGCAAACGGACAGCCATTTGGAGTGTCTATCAATGCTTCTTGCTCACAAAAACTACTTCACTTCTTGATCCAGTCCTTGAAACAACTCCGAACTGAAAAATTCTTCTATTGAGATTCCAAGGCCATCACATAACTTTTTTATCGTTGTAACTGTGGCGCTGTGATTGCGCCCACTGACAATGTTATTCACCGTGGACTGCGTGACACCGCTCAAAAGGCACAACTTATTGATAGATAAATTGCGCTCACGGCATAAATCTAAGATTCTTGCCCTAACTGCCTCTCCAATGTCCACGGGTATCACCTCAATCCTATATTGAAGATACCCGATTGAACTTGAAATGATTACCTCTTTTGAGTTAAAATAACTCAAAAGAGGTATACCGCCTATTGGGGAACAGCTTTGCAGCCACAGCACCGGCCTAACATTACCGGCTTCTTGCCATGACCTCCAATAGCTTATCTAAAATTTCTTTTGTAGCCCAGAAATCAGCGTCAGGCAAATGGGAGAGGCGATCCGTAAGAAATTGGAGGGCGGCGCTCCGCTCCGCCTCACTATTACTGCTCTCAATACCAAACAAAATTGCATCAGCAGGCACGGACAGCAAAACACAGAGTTGTTTCAGCGTAGCCAGCGACACACCAACAGCGCCGCACTCAATGGCCGAAAGGTGCTTTACACCAAGGCCAATCAGTTCCGCAAGGCGTTCTTGCGTCAGCCCAGCATTTTCCCGTATTTGTTTTACATTTTGGCCGATTTCAAGATTGATTGGTTTTTTCTCTTTCATAGTAACACCACCTTTTTTTGTTAGTCTAACTAATGGTGGCATTGACTATAACCATCTACTTTTATTATAATATATAACAAATATGATAGTGAGTCTTGGAATGTGAGCAGGGGAAACGCCGATATGAAAATCTGGTTCTTCATCGGCCATTATAATAATTTTGACACCATGACAACCGAAGTGTAGTCATAAAAGCAAAAACGCCACCTAGCGGTGACGTTAATTCCCCATTCTACTATCTGACACCACGGGGCCTTTCACAGCACTTGTTGGAGACGGCGCGGAAACGCTCGGCCCGTGGCCTAATATGCGTGACACCCCATCTGGGGGCTATAAGTTGAAATCAACGACCCTAAAAACAATGTGTCGGCATTACACTATCTTAGCACACTTATTGGGGAAGATCATAGTTTGAAAATCTGATCTCAATCAAACTTCAAAAGTTGATACGGGGCAACATCTAAAGCATTTGCAATACGGTAAATAGCAACCATTGACATGGGATAAGGTGTTGAAGATTCAATGTGGCTAATTGTAGAATAACTTAAACCTGATTTTTCCGCAAGCTCTTCTTGGCTCAATCCTGATTTTTTACGGAAGAACTGGATGCGAAAACCAATATTCTTTAAGAAATTTGCCTCATTACCTATATATCGTAAATTTGGGTTCATATTGTTACACATCCGTTCAAAATAGAGGATAATTGTATTTTACTTGTATTATCCTCGCTTTTGAACGTTGTATTCTGGGCTTTTAACGCAGTATTTTCGCAATCAATCGAACTTCAAAAGTTGATATGGATGCACATCAAGCGCACCGGCAATTCGGAAGATGGTTCGTAGTGACATAGTATAACACGTTGTCGATTCAATATGGCTAATGGTAGAGTAACTTAAATCACTCTTTTCAGCTAACTGCTCCTGACTTAAATTTGCTTTTTTCCTAAAATATTGGATACGAAAGCCTATGTTCTTCAAAAATTGGGCTTCGCCCATTAAATATTCGGAACGACTACCCAATCATCTTCACTCCATTCATGTGTAGTGTGGTTATGATACTAAATTTTCCATCGCACATGAACGTTGCATTATAGTATTATATTGTAGTATTTTCGCAAGTATGATAATATATTTATGCGGTTTCTGGCAAAACACCAGATGCTTGAAGGATTATTTGGGCAACTACATGGACGCATAGCTCACCCTTACGCGGAAGGAGTATGAGAGATGTCTGCTTATGATTTTACCGATACTCTCGCAGTACAAATTCTCACCTACAAAAAAGAACATAACGAAAACGCTGCGCAGTTTGCTAAAGGATGTGGCGTCAGCGCCGCCACAATCCGTAGAATAGAAAACGGGGATGTCAATGTGAAACTGAGTACCGCTGATAAGCTCCTCCGCTACATGAACATAACTCTCATTGATTTATTGCCCCCCTTGGTTACAGAAAGTCCTATTGCAGAGGGAAAAGAGCGACCGAGAAATAAAAAGGCCACTCCAGCCCCGCAGGGAGAAGTGGCCGAAAAGAAGATTTTATTTTCCGAGCTTTTAGCGAATATTCCATCAGATGAAGTGCTGACAGAGCTGTTACCTGATCCTTACCGCCCCCAAAGGGCGCTGACCACGCATTCCGGGCTGGAGGTCTTAAAACTGCGCCTGGAAGGGCTGGACACGGCTCAAACCGCGGAGCGGCTACACATGACACTCAGCCAAGCCGATCATCGGCTACGGAAAACTGTGCGTCAGCTTACTCGGTACATACCGGAAAACATAGTGATTGATATTCCCGCCCTGCGGAAGATACTGGGAATACAACCGTTTCATTTCACGGGGCGCTATACAAAACTGTCGGAGCTGTTGCGGGATATGCCATCCGATGAAGTGCTGTTTCAGCTTGACCGCGAGCGCGGGAATTTGACCGGAGGCAGAAAAAGGCATCGTGTCAGCAATCAGGACTTGTATCTCCTGCAACAGCGGCTGGCCGGCCACACCTATCGGAGTATTGGAGAGGAACTTGGTATGTCTCCCAAAGCAGTCCGTCACCGGATATTGCGGATCAAAGTTGGATTAAGATGGTATTTAGCTGTTGATCTGGATGTACCCGCCCTATTTAACTAAGGGAAGAAATTGGACGCCTTTTCGCCTTGTGAAAAGCTTATCTACCATAGTCTTTCCATACCTTAGAAACACCTCAAAATGAACGCCGGAGGCAACATTATGGTTATAGATAGGACAACAGGGAAGGGTTGCGCTTTAAGCATAGCGGCTAAGACGGTCACTCGAAATCTAATTGCCGATGGCATTATTGGCAAAACAATTGCTAAAAAGGAGCGCCCTAAACGCTCTGTTTGGCTCCGGGTGCGAGACTACGGAGATGATTGGGTATGTATTGGCGGGAATATCGCTCATGAACTAACAGAGGAGCCGTTATGGGTCCCATCTTTCATTGACGAGGGGATATGGACACAGGCGGTCAGCAAATTCCATATTGATAGCAGGTTGGACGAAAATGTAGTGGAGTTTTTGTTACCAGAAATGGATGAATACCTGCAAAATATTCCTGATTCAGAACTGATTTCTATAACAAGAGATTTCCTAATAGAGAACGGCATACTCGATCAGCCCATTCAGCGACGCAAGGGGAACACATATTATTTTGACAAGAATGAGATTTATTCTCTTGATAATGAGAGCAAATTATTTCCATATGAAGGGAGAATAAGACATATTTTTGCAGTCAAAGGGCCAGATGCAGCATTTTTCAATTCAGGCGTTTGGATTAAAGCTGCGCCCCGGTTTGAAGTTGGAATGTCGCTGAAAGAATGTATCGGGATTTTTGTAGAAACAGAACTGGCACATAGGACCCCGCAGAAACTATCCCCCCTTGATCAACTTATACAGTACATAGCTCGGCCTGTATATGAGCGCGTTCCAGGCAACGACAATGTAAAAACATTTGACCGTATTCGCATAACTGTTGGTCTCCCCCGATACCAGTTCAATTCGTGGGAAGCTCTGCAAAATGAAGTAAAGAAATCTCAATACGAAATATATCAACGGGTAATCCAACGGTTGGAAACAGACCGTCCGTTCAAGAGATATGGTGTACCAATCAATTTTCTTGAAATCAGTAATGTTACATTATTGCGGGACTTTTCACTAGAGTTTATTTTTGAGCTGAAGGAACCAAAAATTAACTAAACAGGGAGGAATTTAGTGTGGAGCAGAAAAAATCAACACTGAAAAAGATCAAAGCTACAGTTATGCCGCAAACAGCAGAGGGCCTGCAAATGCTGATGGAGGAAACAGGGTTAACCATCGGAGAAGTGATCGACCGGCTGACGCTGCAAATGTGTCCTGATGACTTGGGGTTCGCAGTTTGTTTTGCACAAGATCAGGTTTTTTTCAGTATTTCAAACTTGCCGGAGGAAGAACAGGAAGAAGCCCTGACGAAAATCATTATATTTTTGGCAGGGCTTGTGCCAGTAGATCATCTAAAGGGCTTAGAGCAAGCAGCCATTTCCAAGCGTGCAGAGAGATTAAAGGAATATAAGGAGTACATCGAGGATTTGCCGGAAAAGGATGCGAAAGGGATATTAAAAGAACTAGCTATACTCGAAAAAATAAGGGCACAGAAATAACAATTCTGAATATCAAGAAAGTGAGTGAAATCGCATGAAAAGAACCAAAGAGATGAAAAAAGAGTGGATAGCCGAGTTAAAGAAAATGCAAAAATCCTATCAGGGGGAAATTTCCACCGACGATCTGCCTTTTGACCTTACTGCTGAACTTGGGGAGGTTGTGACAGTAGAACTAAAAAGTCCCGGCGTATATTACATTGCGACCAAGAAAGCGGGAGATATTCCAGAGTGTCCAGAGGTATATGTTGTGACGGCTGACGCTCCAGCTATATCAGAGAAAGCCTGGACTTATGGACAGGAATTTCCCGGCCATCCCGATCTGCGTGTTTATGACATTCTCCAGCCCAAAAGCGGAAGATATATCATAGATTTTGAAATGCGCCGGTATCAGATAAAATGCCACCTGCCGGAAATCGAGGACGAGGATTCTCTATATACTGCCGCGCTCTATGGAGCGGAAGAACATCCGGATTATTTTGGCGCTTTCCCTGTTCCTTCCTTTACTCCAAGAGGGTTCACTGTACGGCATAAGACCATTCTGAACGGTGTGTATTGGCTGGAAACAGATCGCTGCGAGGAAATGCTGGCGGTTTGTTATCCAATCTGGAAGTCAGATATTAGTATTCCAGAGCAAAACCAGGGTGAGCAACTGGAGTATGACCGTATGTATGGGATTGACAATACCCTTGGTTATCTCTTTTTCTCCAAGCAGAACAGCGTCATCCCACTGCATGAGCTTTCCCTTTTTTACCCAGAAATAAAGGAAGGAAGTGTAGTTGATATGGATGCGCTACTAAACGCGATTTGCGAATTTTACCCGGAGTATGTCACAATCCATAATGAAGAAGAAGCAAAATTTGAGCATGGACGTTTTATAAAGGAAACGCCCGGTGTTGGCACAGAGTTTATCAAGTTCTGATAAACTTTATGCTGAGGGATAAAAGTTAAAGAGGATACTCCTTTTTAGCGGCTGAACACACTAAGTAATCGAACTAAAAACTATGCTACCTACGCAGCGTAGTTTTTAGTTTGATTTGCTATCTGAACAGATGGCGTGATATACTGATTCCAGATAATCATTATGATAAGTGTTCCTAAAACCTCAGATGGCTTTTGGGGCTTCCCCATGTAGGCAGCCAATCCACAATAGAAGGGATTTTTATGAATGAACAGCAAGGTGTCAGGCCAACAGAACGAATGACATATAGAGATAGCACCTATAGTATCGTCTCAAAGGTTGCTTATCTAATTGGCGTCCCAAAACGAATATTTGAGAACCAGCATGAGCCACCGCAACTCGAAATATTCCAACAGTTAGAGAATGACAAGAACGCCCGGATTATTCGTCATCTGTGCATCATACGGACAGCGATTGAACGAAATTTCAAGTACATCAATGATAAAATGAGAACGGAATATAAAACCATTCTTTCGCTGCCACAATTTGTCCCTGCTGATTCTATCGGCCAACTATCAGCGGATAACGTCAGTTTTATCAGAAAGTGGAACACAAAATTACCTGCACATATTATTGAAATTAACCGAATTATTTCGGACCGTATCAATAACTGCAAGCATTTATTTCCCCTCTGGCTTAACTGGAAATACATCCGAGAGCTTTTCATCATGCCCAATGGTCTATGCGAAAAAGGGACTCAAGAAGCAGCGGCGGTCTATTATGAACACATATTGCTTTATCCCTATCAAATGTATATTCATTGGAGTCCCAGCGATCAGGGCAACATCTTGTTCAATGATAAAAGATTTGTTTCCCTGCTCTATCGTTGGCATAATGACGAGTTTACCGAGTACAACAAAGTCTCAGACGCCGGCAGTTATATAAAAGACAGCATCTATGATTTTATTGATGACAGCCGAAAAGTGGTAATCGTAGTCGATTGCGAAAATTCAGACCCCTATAAGTTAAGCGCGACCCTGCGGCGGCTGAACAGCACATACACTGAAAAAATCACTTCGATCATCCTCTTTGACGATATTCACACTGCTTCAGCTTGGAGCAGCTTGGAAAAGTTTACCTCTGTTTCAGTGGAGCATATTTTGATTGAGCGTATCAAGCAAAACAAGTCGTTGGTGGACATTCGTCTGACTGCGAGGGCTTGCCAGGAATATTACGAAAACAACGTGGATTCCTTTATCATTGTTTCCAGTGATTCTGATTATTGGGGCCTTATTTCGTCATTACCAAAGGCTCAATTCTTAGTGATGATTGAACACAATAAATGTGGACCGGATATGAAAGCCGCACTCGCCAACTCAGGGATTTTTTACTGCTATTTGGATGACTTCTATTCCGGCGATTCAGAAGAACTAAAAACGAACGCTCTGTTGCAGGAAATGCGTGATTACATGGAGAAAGCCGTCCAGTTAAATGCCATTGATATGTTGAACGATGCGCTCCGCTCCACCCGAATAGAAATGACTTCGGCTGAACGCCAGCAGTTTTACGACAAATATATTAAGACCCTTCAACTTTCGATCAATGATGATGGTAAAGTTTCACTGGTCATCAAGGTAAAGTAAAGATTTCTTTGCAATTTCAGGGACTCGTATGCAACAGCGGTTTGATTCTTAATACTACATAGAAAGTCCAGCTAATAAAAATCAAGAGAACGGTAGAAACAGGCTGGTGGCCTATGCCCGCCGCTGGCCGGAGCATTGTTAGGAGGTGGACGACGACGGCTGGGGCTGCAAGACCTTTGAAATCGACAAGGGCCGCTTCTGTTTCTGGCTGACCGCGCCATACAGCGAGGAACGCCAGGAGGCGGCGAGGAAGTTCGTTGGAAGGAGGGACTTTGGATGGGGATATTGGGGCTAAAACTTAGGACAAATACTCCCTGTGCAGATGTGATTAAAATATTAAAACAATTTGATCCTGACGCTTCTATATCAAATCTCCGTTTCAAAATTATACACAACGATTTCGTTTATGTTTGTGACTACATTGATGAAGATGGAATTATCACCCTGTTAAACTTACTGCATGAAGTTGAAGCTATCAAAATTGATGTGGACATATATGAACAATCAGAAAATGGAGATAGAAAAGTAACTCCATTTCTATTACAAAATTTATTGGAGCAATATAAAGAAATTGCACATCAAATACAGGAAATCGTAGATTTAGAAGCAGAGGACTAAATCCCTTTAGGAGCTAAGTCCAGCTAATAAAAATCATGAGAACAGCAGCAACAGACTGGGAGCCTACGCCCGCCGCTGGCCGGAGCATTGCTGGGAGGTGGACGATGACGGCTAGACCTTTGAGATCGACAAAGGCCGCTTCTGTTTCCGGCTGACCGCGCCATACAGCGTGGAACGCCGGGAGGCGGCGAGGAAGTTTGCGATGGAACACAGTGGCGTCGAGAGGTTGTAGTAAATAAGGCAAGAGACATAATAGGAGTAATTATAATGGAACAGGACGGTATTGTGTCTGTATGGGCTGGCTTTTTTGAGGATGAAGCATCCTTAATGGCATATGCCGCCGAAGAAGGATACGACAGTGAAGGAAACAAAAAGATTTCCCCCTTTAATCAGGATTTTTTCGGTGGTAACACGCTTTGGCCTTTTGACCCTGATTTTTGGGAACGAAATTTGGTTGAACCCACTATGGATGTGGAAGCTTTGGTTGAGCGATTTTCTGAAGGCACAGCCATAGGCCCAGAACTGAAAAAAATTTTCCCAAAGGGGTTAGATAGGGATTATAATGCGGCGATTTTGGTCTACAACTACAAATATGATCCGAAAGAAAGCAAGTCCAATCCAGATGCACCAGTGACCTTTTTGGGGGCAGTCCCATGTGATTTGGGCTAACAAGCAACTTCTCATTTGTTGTGGAGTTGCACCAGGACCAAAATTCCTTGGGAAGCAAGGGCGCACTTCTATACATAGTCTAACGGCCATGTGTAGAAGTGCTCTGCGAGGCAAAACGGCGGATTGCAGATGGAAGCAACCCGCCGTTTCTGCGTCGCTGCGCTCCGTCCAAGGGGCTGCACCCCTTGCGCGGCTGGCTTACGCCGCTTACCCCGCCCGCCCCCAAAATAGGGACACCCGCCCTGCGTCTGTCCCCCTTCCGAGGGCCTGACAACCGAACACCGACACTCTGACCGCTCACCGGGAACGCCCCGGAGGACGGCCATTTTTTTACCCATTTTTCAGCCAAAGGTGGGCAACACCTTTTACATGGCCCGCCGCAGACAGGAGGAGACCCACACCCAACGCTGGGACAGGGACATGGATTGGCGAGGGACTTCCCATTTCCTTCCTTGGATGGTAAAATGAAATTGATTTGATGGGCCGCCCCCGCTGGAACATTTTGCTCCAAAAGAGAACGGCAGAAAAACAAAAATTATGTAGCAAACGGAGTAGAGAGGATGGATCAATCAATGATTTGTCTACCCAGCGACGTAAAAACTGCTTTAGAAAAAACAAATTTTATTAAAAGATATGAGATGCTTTCTAATACTTTTAACGGAGAAAGAACGCCCTTAAATGAAAGGCTGCGTTATATTGATGGTGAAATTGTTTTGGACAGTCTTGCACAGTTGGGATATAAAGCACATTTTGAAAGCAAGGAGAAATATTTCTGGATTGAGGAAGTTCAGATAGGAACCTATACGTTCTCCGGCAACATGATCTTAGACGGCGGCCTGGTAGATATAGTCTGGATCGTAAAAGAAAACGGAAATCTAATCTTAGGGCTGCCAATAGGAGAATATTCCAGATTGATGATTGCTCCAAACTACAAAATAAAGAAGCCGATTTTTGGAACTTATGAAGATTTAGATGAAATAGTTGAATCAGTCTTCAAACTATTTGAGGATTTTAAGAAAGCAATGACTGCTTCGTGAGGAAACCAGCGCAGACTGTCCCAACCTCTGTACACTTTTTCCGGCCAGCGGGCAGTGGGAGGGATAAAACGCAAAGGAGATCTATATGGGGATTTTTGATAAGCTAAAAGGTGGAAAAAAGGATAAGGTGTTTGAAGATGAATTGATGGATACGCAGTCTGAACTGATTGCGCTTACATTAAACATGGTCGGTAAAGCAGCAGATAAAATATTTGCCTATTGTTCCATAGAAGCCAAGAGCCAGATGTTCAATGTGTTCTTTGAATTAGACGGAAAAATCAAAACATTAAATGAAATGGGGATAGTCCCTTCTCGTGCTATGGAACTTTTAAGAACAGGAACACACGGACTGGACAAGATTAAAGAAGTATGTGCGAAATACAACTATCCCACCCCCACAGAGATTAAAATGATTTATGATGTGAAAACAAAAAAATTTAATGTTGGTTATCAATATAAAGAGATTTGTTCAGCAAAAACTAATATTAGTGCAGGAGAAGTTTTTATGAATTGGGTTACAGCCAAAAAGAATGAGAGCACATAAAAAACAAAGGTGCGGCCAGCAGGCCGCGCCTTTCCTATAACCCAAAACTGAACCCCACCGATTTCCCATTGCGGAACTGGCGGCGGCGCTGGGACGCAGCGCACAGACTTGCAAGCGAACCTTGCGGGAATTGGAGGACGCCGGACTGATCCTGCGGGTGCGCCGGGAGATCGGAGCGCCGAACAGGATTTATGTCCTCATTCCAAGAAGATTAAACCGTTGAAAAACAGAAGAATAAGCCGCCCAAAACAGTTTTACAAAAGGTTTCAGGTTTGCTATAATAAACGCAGGAAATTGAGGATTTTGACTAATATTTCAATGTGCGGGAGGGTTTCATAATGTGGATAGTTATTTTAGTGGCAGTTATTGCGGTGCTACTCATTCTTTACATTAAGTTCTATAACCATTTGCAGCGGCTTTCCGTCAAGGTGCAGGAAGGCAGCGCGGGCATTGATGTTGCTTTGGAGAAACGCTACGATATGCTGTCGGAAGAAATTGAGGCAGTAAAAAAGTATCTGGCGCATGAGTACCAGATCTACACAGAAGTCACATCTACCCGCGCGGGGAAAGAACTGAACGAAAGCATATTTCAGGAAAAGAAACAACTGTCTGAGGAAGCGGTCAAAGCAATCAGCGAGACGATTGCCGAACAGCAAAAGCAGATGGAAACAATCCGGCAGCAGTTGGATCAGCAGCGAGGGCAGGATAACTCTTTTGGAGCGGAAACACCGGGTATGGGGGACGACGGGCTGATCGGACATCAGGTAAGTCTGGATCGGAAACTTGGCTTGCTTACTTCCGCCCAGCAGGGACTCACCGGGGTCAACTCTGCCATCAATGCACTGGCTGAGCAATACCCAACCCTTTATTCCTATGCGTCCATGCAGCATTTCCAGCAGGATATTTTTGATGCAGAGGAACACTTACAAGCGGCGAGACGGTTGTACAACTCTAACGCATCTTTGTATAACCAGAGAATTAACACATTTCCCTACCTGCTTTTAGCAAAACTTCATGGCATGAAAGAAGCGAAGTTCTACACTGTGGAAGAAAAGAAAAAAGACTTTAAGCTGCAGTTTTAAGAAGAAAGGAAAAAAGATGTATGAAAATGGTGGAACAGAATATCAGCGGTGTCAAGCTGGAGCGGTTGCGGCAGAACGCTGTAAAAAAACATAAGATTCTTCGGAAGCTGCTCCCGGTGTGCCTGATTTTGTTTATAGGATTGACACTGGTGAAAAACCGATTTTTGTTTGTCTCCATCAGTGAATATGGCTTTGGAGACCCAGCAACCCAGGGGGGCCTTTGGGGTCTGATTGGAGGCCTGATGCTCAGCGTGATTTTTGCGGGTGCCATTTTTGGTTTTTACTATATGCTGGTCTATAAAAAAGCTTATGACCTCTTTTGTATCAATTTCAAAAACAAATATGTGTTGGACACTCTCCGACAACTGCCGGATTTTTCCGAATTGCGCTACAATGCCGGAGGCGGCCTTTCTTATGAGGAAATGAACCGTTTAAAGTTAATCCCCGGAGGCCAGTCGGTCTTTTATCAATCGTCAGATGAACTGTCCGGCAAGCTGGATGGAGTTCCCTTCCGGGCTGTCAATGTCTGCACTGGCGAAAAAGCTTCCACAAGAAGTTCTACCCCAAAAATTCTATTTGAGGGACAGGTCATTGTTTTTTCCTATTTTGATAATCGGAAGATCAGTGAAGGTTTTGTCCAGGTGTTTTCTAAAAAAGCCCTGTCTAAACTCAGGGAAACCAGAGTCCCGCTGTCAATTCAGACAGAAAACAGTGTATTCAACGAAAATTTTGCGGTGTTTGCAGAGAACGAGCAGAATGCTTTTTACATCCTGACACCCCAGGTGATGGAGCAGATTACAGCTTTTCAGGAAGCTATGGAAGGAAATGTTTATCTTTCCTTTTCTGAAAAATCCCTGTATGTAACTTGCAGCCAGCTTCGCAATCCTTTTCATATTTACATCGACATCCCTGTTGAAGAACAGCGTCAAAAGATTGCTGACGATACGGCGATTCTCCGCAGTGCAAAGGAAATTCTCATAAGAGCCGGACAAAGCAGTCCGAAATAAGAAGGCAGTCCTTGAAAGGCGGTAGGTATCATATGGGATGTACAATTGTGTTCGTTATCCTGCTTGTTATTGGAATGGGCATCCTCTGTTTTCTGACGGGGGATATGGCGGCTTTTATCGCCCTGTCCGCTACTTTAGTCGTAGGGCTTGGTCTTGCCGGTATTCTGTATCATATCTATAAATCGAAGCAAAGACG
>OLRU01001057.1_pt1 | contig 26131 bp, 25 predicted proteins | sample 1672961 | NCBI WGS metagenome assembly OLRU01 (sample SAMEA3136741, study PRJEB25190) | human gut metagenome | biome: human gut; feature: human-associated habitat; material: faeces | place: Austria | collected 2013
GATGCGAAATTTGGCAGTACATAAATGAATTTGTCATTTCATGCGCTTGCGTGGCTTTGTGTCGCGCAGGCGCTTTTTGTTATCTGCACTTCGAGACAAAGTGTCCCGAGGTACGGAGCAGCTCCCCAGGGTGCCGCTCACCGCCGAGCCCCGTTTCGGTCACTCGTTCACCCAACACCGAAACGGAGGTTTATAATGACTACCATCAATCTGAAAGATTTTTATTATTGGTACACCCAGGATCAGTTTATTGAGGTTTCTGACGAAGTAGCGGAGGTCTTTCTTGCGGATGCCCGTTATGAAATGGCCTACCAGAGGCGGCTCTCCCGGCACAAGGCGCAGTATTCTCTGGACTGCGAGGACGGGATCGAATACTCGGCCTGCCTGCATGAGCCCACGCCCCAGGAGCTCTTGGAACGGATGGAACTCTTTATCCGTCTGTGGAACGCGCTTAACTCTCTGCCCGAAGTCCAGGGCCGCCGTGTGGATGCCTGCGTCATTCTTGGCAAGACCTATTCTGAAGTAGCTGAATCGGAAGGCGTTGACGAAAGCGCAGTGCGGCGGGCTGTGGAGCGCGGTTTGGAGAACATGAAAAAATATTTGAAAAAATCCCGCTGAACCAGTCCGAATATCATCCAAAAATGTCTCGGTTTATGAGAGGAGGTTTTCTTTTCTCCGCAGATGAACAAGGAAGGCCCCGAGCATGATCCGGGGAGCCAGGCGGCGGGTGCGCGGTGACTTTTCCCAAAGGAAAATGAGCGAACAACACCAGCGCCGCAAGTGGGCCCGGCCAACCTACGGCCACGATCCGGCAGTGGACAGGCTGGCCGCCTGTCCCTCCGGGCCGCCCTCTCGTCTGCGAGGGAGCGCCGCGCCGAGTATAGTTGTCTTTGGACAGGTCAAGGAAATGGGCGCGGCGTTCCCTAAATTTTTATCAAAGGGGGAATGAAAAAATGAAGTTCGATCCTACATTGGCCGCTATGCTGGCCGAGCCGTGGAGCAACAACGCCTGCCGGGGATATGTGATCTATGCGATGGAAAACTGCGGTTTTTCCCCCGAGGACATCCGGCGCGTTGTCGGTGAGCTCCATTATGTATTTGATTTCAAAACGCTGGACGAGGCCCAGCACCATTACGAAAACGGCCCCTATTAACTTCGAGACAAAGTGTCCCGATGTGAGGACAGGCCAAAGGGCGGCACTTATGCGGTGCCGCCTTTTCGCGTTTCCCCACAGGACAACCGGGAGGCGTTTATCAATCTGAACAAAGGAGGTTTTACCGTGAGATTAACCGCACAGGAACTGGAACAAATGAAAAGCGTTGATATTGGCGCAGTTTCCCCTGAGTCTCTGCCCGATGTGAGCGGTATGACCTTTGATAACGCCCTTTCCCGCAAAGAGCGCGTCACAAGGTTTTTGCAAGTTGCCAAAAATCTGTACTGCTTCAACATCGGCGGAGTCGGTGTGAAAATTGAATTTGCGGAAGGCGGGCCGTCTTTGCAGGACACCTTGACGGACTATTTGATCCGGCAAAAAAGCGGGCTGTGACTTCGGCTGCGGCCCGCCCCAGCTTCGAGACAAAGTGTCCCGAGGCGGAGCCATCCTTGTTGTCCCTATGGGACAGAGTTATAATATAAGTGTAATGTGATAGGGAAGGAGGAACAATGTCACGAACAAAAAACAGAGGGTTTCAACAGAGTTTCTCTCCCTCTTATACGATCCGGCGCTGGCGGCTGGGCGAATATATCCGGCTTTCCAAAGAAGATTTGAAAAAAGGAAAAGACGATAGCAACAGCGTAAAAAACCAGCGCGACCTGCTGAATGACTTTTACCAAAAACACATTGAGGAATTTGAAAGCGTTTCCGAATATGTGGACGATGGACACACGGGGACGGATGCCAACCGCGAAAATTTCCAGCGGCTTCTGGCCGATGTAATGAGTGGGAAAATCAACTGTGTTGTGGTAAAAGACCTTTCCCGTTTTGCCCGGAATTACAGCGATGCGGGAAGTCTGATTGACAACCTGTTTGTGCAGATGGGCGTCCGTTTTATCAGTCTTGCTGAAAATGTGGACAGCTACCTCAACCCGGACAGCGTTTCCAGCATTATTGTTCCGATTACAAATGTAATGAACGATCAATACTGCTATCAGACTTCAAAGAAGATCCGCCAGGTGTTTGACTATAAGCGGCGCAACGGCCAGTACATCGGCTCCTTTGCTCCCTACGGCTACATAAAAGATCCGAAAGACAAACACCAGTTGATTGTCGATCCCGAGGCCGCCGAGATTGTAAAGCTCATTTATAACAAGACTTTGCAAGGGGAAACAAGGCGGGCTATCGTCTACCACCTAAACGACCACGGCATCCCCAGCCCGACAACCTACCGAAAAAATAAGGGCTTGCCCTATTCTTGTTCGGTATCAGACAATCCTATGTGGGGAGATCGGGTGCTTACGAACATTCTTACCAACCCGATTTATACCGGGGATTTGGTACAGGGCCGCCGCCGTGTGAAAAGCTATAAGGTACATGAGATTGAGGCGGTGCCGGAGGATGAATGGGTGCGGGTGGCTGATACCCACGAGGCGATTATAGACCGGGAAACCTTTGAAAAGGTGCAGGCCCTGTTGAAACGGGACACCCGGACGGCCCCACGAAAAAAGGAGCTCCATCTGTTCAGCGGTTTTCTCCGCTGTGCGGATTGCGAAAAATCCATTACACGAAGCCAGAGCGGGAAAAATGTGTATTACGCCTGCTCTACCTACAAATACCGCTCCCGGACTGCCTGCTCCATGCACTCAATCAAGCATGAGCGACTGGAGGCCGCCGTCCTGTTTGCCGTCCGTCAACAGGTACATCTGGCCGTTTCCTTTTCGGAGATACTTGCCCGTATCAACTCGGCTCCAGTCAAAAAAAGCCAGTCATTCCGACTGGATGATCTGATTGCCGCAAAGGAAAAGGAACTGGCGAAAATTACCCGCTACAAACAGTCTCTTTATCAGGACTGGAAAGACGGGGAAATTACCCAGCAGGACTACCGGACGATGAAGGCTGACTATGAACGGCAAATAAGCTCTATCTCCGATGTGCTGGAGCGGCTGACCGCTGAACGGGCGGAACTGGCAAACGGCGTTGACAGCGAGCATCCGGCGCTGGTGGCCTTTAAGAAACACCAGAACATTGAAACGCTCAACCGGGAAATCCTCATTGATCTTGTAAACTACATCAAGGTTTACGAAAACGGCAATATCAGCGTGAAATTCAAGTTTGCTGACGAGTTTCGCAGAATTGCCGAATACATTGAAATTAACATTTCTGAAATTCCCGCCGCGGCGGGCTGATGCCCGCCACACCATTTCTGGCAGTGTGTTTTCCTAATATGAAACATTCATAGGAAAGGGGTACCCTTTCCGTATTTTCGCCCTCTGCGCCCTGCGGCGCGGCGGCTGAAAATTGCTTGTTGGGAAGTGTCCCAAACCCTCTTTGCAGGGAGAAAGGAGCGCGGTATGAGCGGCAGGAAAAGGACGGTGCAAATCAAATTCAGAGTAACCGAGGAAGAACGGGCATTGATTGAGCAGAAAATGAAGCTCGTCCCCACCCGGAACATGGAAAGCTATCTGCGGAAAATGGCAATCGACGGGTACATCATTCAGATAGACCATAGCGACATAAAGGCTATGACAGCAGAGATACAGAAAATCGGGGTCAATGTCAATCAGATAGCGCGGCGCGTCAATGCGACGGGCAGCGTCTATAAAGAGGACATAGAGGAAATCAAGGGGGTGCTTGCGGAGATATGGCGGTTACAAAGATTAAACCTGTTAAAAGCACGTTGAGCAAAGCCCTTGACTATATCCAAAACCCGGATAAGACGGACGGAAAAATGCTTGTGTCCTCTTTCGGCTGCTCCTATGAAACGGCGGACATTGAGTTTGCTTTTACCCTGTCGCAAGCGTTGGATAAGGGAAACAACCTCGCCCACCACTTGATACAATCCTTTGAGCCGGGGGAAGTCGATTACGAAAAAGCCCATGAGATCGGGCGGCAGCTTGCCGACGCGGTAACAAAGGGGCAGCATGAATACGTCCTTACGACGCACATTGACAAGGGGCATATCCATAACCACATCATTTTTTGCGCGGTCAACTTTGTAGATCACCACAAGTACGTTTCCAATAAGCGCACCTATTATGGCATACGCAACATCAGCGACAGGCTGTGCCGAGAAAACGGCTTGTCGGTGGTCGTGCCGGAGAAAGGCAGCAAGGGAAAAAATTATGCTGCGTACCACAAGGAGAAATCCGCAAAGGCAAAATTGAAGATTGCCGTTGATACCCTAATCCCGCAAGTAAACAGCTTCGAGGAATTGCTATCCCGTCTGCAAGGGTTGGGCTATGAGATAAAGCGCGGAAAATATGTGTCCTGCCTTGTGCCGGGGCAGGAACGGTTTACCCGCTTAAAGACTATCGGCGCAGATTACACCGAGGACGCAATCAAGGAGCGGATAAAGGGCAAGCGTACCCGCGCTGCAAAAGTCCCGCAAGCAGATCGGGGTGTGTCGCTGCTCATTGACATTGAAAACAGTATCAAAGCGGCGCAGAGCCAGGGCTATGAACAATGGGCGAAAATCCACAATCTGAAACAGGCGGCAAAGACGTATAACTTCCTCGCAACCCACGGGATTGAACAGTACGGGGAGTTGACCGCCAAGATCGCAGAAGTCCAGGCGGCAAGCGGACAGGCGGCAGAAGCATTAAAGGACGTGGAAGCAAGGCTTTCCGATATGGCGGTGCTTATCAAGAACATTACCACCTACCAAAAAACAAAGCCCGCCTATGACGCTTACCGCAAGGCAAAAGACAGGGGCAGCTGCCGGGCAGCCCATGAGCGAGATATAATCCTGCATGAAGCGGCAGTAAAGGCAATCAAGGGGGCGGGCATTTCCAAACTTCCCGATATTGCCGCGCTGCAAACAGAGTACGCCAAGTTGCAAGAGCGTAAAGAAGCTCTATACGCCGACTATGGCAAGCTGAAAAAACAGGTTAAGGAATACGACGTTATCAAGCGGAACATTGACAGCATTTTGCGGCAGCCAAGAGAGCCGGAACAGGAGAAAGGAAAGGAACGGGAATAAAATGAAAATCGTTGATATTACGGCATGTATCAGAGTAACAAAAGAAAATGATATGTACGGCATGGAAAGCTATATTGATATGGGGAGCAAAGTAAAAATCACATTTACGGACGGGAAAACCCTTGTAGGATATGTGCAGCGTATTGACTATGGACGCTACATCAGAGAAACTGACTTGCTTGTCTTAAAGACAGAGGAAAATACTTTTATCGGCGCAATGCCATATTACATAGCGGATATAGAAGTCTTATAAAGCAGAAAAAGCCGGGGCGCGGCAGCCGATTGTGTGGCCACCGCGCCCCGGTTTTCTATGGGTGCAGGAAAAGGCGTTACGCAGTAGAACGCCATTTTTGAGGGAAAAGGTATAAAGCCCTTGCCCTATGGGAAAGCGGCTGTCAGGGCCGCGCTATACAAGGCTTTTTGCGCCCCTATCGCGTAACAGGGAGCGCATTTTTCGCATACGCTCGGCGGCTTGTCGGCGGGTGATCCGCTTGCGGCACTCCGGGCAGTATTTGACGCTGTTTGAACTGGATGCAAAGGACGCGCCGCACTCGATACAACGTCTTTTGTCCTCGGTGTTCATCAGTTCCGCATACAGGAGCTTGTCGGCGGGAAGTACGGCGATGCGAAACCATTTGCAAAGCAGCGAGTAGGAAATGAGCTGCGGACAAACGCACTCGTCCCCGTCGTCCAGCAAAAGGCAGTTACCGTCTACGCAGTTGCAGCACTCCCGTTTTACAAGGGCATTGACTTTCCGGCTTTGCGGCGGCGTCAGCCGCTTCACCGCACTCATGCTTCATCGGCGGCATAGACGGCAAGCCCCGCGTATTCTTCATCGGTCAAAGCGTCCACTTTGGAAAGGGTGCGCTTTGCAAGCTCCCGCATATCCGCGTCCATATCGGGCAGCGCAGCGGTCATGTTCTCCATAAGCTGCGCCTTGCCGCCCTCGTGGTAAATGCTCATAAGGTTTGTTTCTTCAACGGTAAACCGTACCATACTCATACCTCCAATTCGTGATTTTTCGCCTTTACGGTCTTTTTCTGCGCCGCCCGTTCCTTTTCAGCTCGAAGCTGCGCCCGGATAGAGGGCTTTTCCTGCTTTGCGCTGCCGCGCTCTTTCTCTGCTTTGATTGCGGCAGCATAGTCCGCAAGGGAGATCGGCTCACCCGCCTTTGCTTTTTGCTCCAGCTCTCCGGCGGTGGGCGTCTGCGGCGTATTATTGATAAGCCCGTCAAAAGCGTTGTCGTTCTGCTCTACGGTGTCCTCGATGTGCTTTAAGGGATTGACCTTTTCTGGCTGCTCGGCGGGAATAGCAAAAGCCCGCGTCCCATTCCCCATAATCAGATACTTGCCGTCCTCGGATTGATGATGAAGCCCGTACCCGGCGGCTTCCATTTGTTCGCGGCTCATGGTGGTTACATAGAAAGTCCCCCTCGGCGTTTTCACGGTTTCGCCCGTTTCCAACTCGTCGGGGGTAAGCTGCCGCCCCTGCTCCTTGAAAAACTCCGGCACTTCCCGATAGCCGATACTGTCTACATAATGAGCGGCGTCCCTGCCGTCCCGATGAAGCACCACAATATCGGAAACGGAAAGGCTATGCCCCTTGAAGTCGGCGGGGTGGTCGATATTAAAACGGGTGTAAATATCTTCAAGGGAAGTGTCCGGCGCAAGGGGCGCGGTATAGATCAGCTCATAATTTGCCCGGTCTACTGCGTGTCCCGCCGCTTGCAGACGGTCGTAAGGCTCAAAGCGCAAGTCCCTTGTTTCGTCCCCGCGCTTTAACTGATAAATGGAAAAGGTGTCTTTATCCTGTCCGGCTTCCTGCGCCTTTGCGTAAAGCTCTTTCACTTCACCCTGCGTCAGCTCCCCGGCGTTGAGCTGCGCCATCAGCTCGCGGCACTTCTCCGGCGTACCGATATACAGTACGTCCCCGATCTGCGCTTTCCCGTCCTCCTGCGGGATATATGCCTGTAAGAAGCAAAGGTTTTCCCGGCTGTCGCTGCGCGGGTTTGTGTGTACCTTGTAAATCGGCTCTGGCGCGGGTGCCTCCTGTGAAGCCGACTTTTGCTGCCGGATATGCGCCCGTAAAAGCTCCGAGGGCTTTTCCCCGGAAAGGGGCAAAATGGCTTTGATGTAGTCTGCGGAACGGTATGCGTTATCGGTAAGCTGCCGTTGCCATGCTTCGGCTTTGGGCGACCACCGAAAACCGTTTGACTTTAATTCTTCCCGCGTGGCGGCGTCCGGCTTTTCTTCAAAGAGGATTTGCAGACGGTTTGCTTCGGCGTTGGCTTCTACCTTGCCGCCCTCAAATTCCCAGCCGACATAGCCGATTTCCCGTTGCTGCGAAAGGGATTTGATACGCTCTTTCACACGCCAGATTTCCGCGCTGTTGTTGGATAACGCCCATGTCGGATAGGGCTTATCCTCGATATGCCACTGGCTCGCCATATCCGCTTTCATTTTCTCGATACTCTCCGCCGATAAATGGGGGCAGCCGTCAAGAGTTTTATGCTTGCGGTAATAGGCGTTTACCGCTTTCATGGTTTCCTGCGCTTTCTCCAAGCCCGCAAGTTTCTTTTCCAGCTTTTGAACCGCCTGCGGGTCGTCCGCGCTGATACCGCCCATGCCGGTACTGCGGATTTTATCGAGTAAGCCTTGAATGTCCTGCCACTCCCGGTAATTGGTATCGCGGGCGGCGTTCTGCTTTTCCTTTTTACGGACGGGGAAATTAGAGCCGCCCGCAATCAGAATAGAGGGAACGCGGGCGTCGATCTCAAAGCCCTTGTTCATATTCGCCGCAAGTTTCCGGGCGTAGGTATCAAGCAGACTGTCGATTTTCTCATGGTACATCGGGTCTACCCGCGATTTCTGCCGCTCGGCAAGCTGTACGGCTTCCTCGACATAGCTGCGGTATTCTGCCGTTGCGCTACCGGGCTTGTAGTCGGAATAGCTGTTCATTTCCTTTGCGCGGCGGGCGGCAGCTTCGTTGATCGGATAGTATTTCACGGCGGGCGGCTCCGCTTCCTGTGGGACGGTTTCCGGCGGCGTCGCCTGTTCCGTCTGCTCCTGTGCGGGCTGCGGCTCCGGCGTGATAGGCTGCGCTTCCTGTTCCTGTTCCTGTACGGCGGCTTTCTCCTGCTGGATTTCAGCAAAATGCCCGTCAATGGTTTCAATCAGCTTTGCGGCGGTGCTGCGGATTGTTTCAAGAGAGCCTTTCAACTCCGAAAGCTCCTTGCCGCTGCTCCACCCGGCGACATATCCGAAAGAATAGTCGGACGTGTCAAGCCCGTAGTGCTGGCAGACGGCGTAAGCGACGCTTTCCGCCTGTACCTCGCGGGTACGGCGGTCGGGGCGCGTAGGGTCGTCCGGGGCGGTGTCGTGCATAGTCGCATGGGATATTTCGTGAATTGCCGTTTTAATGTTCTGTAATTCACTCATGCCCTCATGGATTGCAATACGGTTTTCTTCATAATAACAACGTCCTTTTGCGCCGCCGTCCAGCGTTTCAAAAGCAATGGCAAAGGGGGAAGTCCGTTCAAGGGCTGCGAAAAAGTCCCGGTATTGCTCCACATCACCCGTCAGCTCGGAAACAGAGAGGTCGGGCAGCTCCTTTCCCTCGGTCTGCGATACGTCAAAGACAGATACCACCTTGTAGGCGGGTATGGTAATTTCCTGCGTTTCCATGACAGGCTTTCCGTCCGCGCCGATCACGGGCATTTTCGTGTCCGGGTCGATTTTCTCCCGTTCCTTTTTGACTTTGTATGGGGCGGGGGCAAGTATCTTGATTGCCTTTTCTCCGGGCTTCACATGGCGATCAAATTCCTTTTCCCATTGACGGTAGCCCTTTACCAAATTGCCGCCCTGCATTGCAATCAAGAGGGTGTTGTTCAAGCTGTAATTGTGAAACTTTGACATGGTACGCAAATATTCCGCGTACCGCTCGCTTTCAAACACGCCCATAATGCCCTGTTCCAGACGGTCGGTAATCTCTTTCATCTTGTCGGCGGGGTTGTCCGCCGTAAGGATAAGGGGGATAACCGGGCGCGGCTCGGCGGTGGGCGGCATGGTAGCCGCCGCGTCAAAGTCTGTCCGTTCTGCTTCGCCGCGCTCCGGCTGCGGGTAACTCATAATGCGGTATTCTTTGGGTATGTCGCTTTCGCGTCCGTTGTACCACTCGGAAAAGGTGTTCTTGTTGTTATAGATATAGCCCTGTTCGGTAAATCTGCCCCCGTCGTTGATAGCGGCGTCCCGTCCGTATTCCTCATACATGAAATACCGCTTTGCTTCTTCCGGCAGCTCCAATTCGTCCAGCTCGTCGATCAGATAGTAGCCGTAATCTTCTTCGCTTTGGACGGTGGGATAAATCCAATAGCAGTCAAGGTTTTGTGCAAGGTTGATAAGGTCTTTGAGATTTCCAGCATACTCGCCCAGCGTAACCGCCGCCGCAAACTTCGCTTTATCCTCGTCGCGCTGCATTTCAAGCAGCTTTCCAAGATAATTCAGCTCGTCTATGCTGCCGCTTTGGATAACGGAAAGCGGCACATCAAAGGGGCATTGTTCGGTATTTGCAAAGCCGCCCACAAATAAATCCTGCGGTTTTTCTGCGGTAACGCCAATATTCCTCATAGCTTCGTGAAGCTGCTCCGTCGTGGCGGGCATAGAGAGCCACACGCCGTTCGTCTGTCCGGCTTCAAGGCGGCTATGGTTTCCAAGTAAGATAGAAAATTGTTCGCTCATTCGGTCGCTCCTTTCGTTTCAGATTTTCAAGAGGGTTTGGGACACTTCCCAACAAGCAAAATCCCCGCAATCGTCGGCAGACGAAAACGGGGATTTTTACGGAAAGGGTACCCCTTTCCTATGCTTGCTGCGTAACTTCTCTGTCCCTCTGGATTGCAATTCGGTAGTTGACGTACTTCCCGCCCGTATCGGCTAACAGGATAGTGCCGTCGTAGGTTTTCCCCGTTTTCGGGGAGTACAGCTTTTTGACTTTCGCTTTCCCGTCTTTCAAGAGGGCGGCGGCAATCTTCGGGGAAAAGGTTACTTTCCGTTCCTCAAAAAAACGGTCATTCTTCCACATGGTAAAGGCGCAATCCCTGTTCGCGCAGTAGTAGTTTTTCCTGCCCTCGTAGATGTTCGCGCCGCAACGGGGGCATTTGCCGATCACCGGCTTTTCCTCTTTGAAACGCTCCTTTTCCTTGTCGGAAAGGAAAGGATAGGCGCTTACCAGTTCCCGCGTCATGGTTTCAATGCCCGTCATAAAGCTGTCCGGGTCGGCGTTGCCCTTTGCAATCTGCGTCAGATTGTTTTCCCAATCGGCGGTAAGCTGCGGGGAAGTAAGTACCTCCGGCAGGACGCAGACAAGCTCAATCCCGCTTTTGGTCGGAATGAGCTGCTTCCCCTTGCGCTCCACAAAGCCGCCCTTTACCAGCTTTTCAATGATAGCGGCGCGGGTGGCGGGCGTCCCAAGTCCCCGGCGTTCCGCGTCCGGGTCGGTTTCCTCATTCCCGGCGCGTTCCATAGCAGAGAGCAGCGACGCTTCGTTATGGGGCTTCGGCGGCGTCGTGAAATGCTCCGTAACCGCCGCTTGCGGGTTGTCAAAAGTCTGCCCCTCGGCAAAGGGCGGCACGTCCAGCGAAAGGGCGTTTTCCTCGTCGTCCTCGGTGTCGGCTTTCTTTTTCAGCGTCGCCATAAAGCGGCGTTCCAAGCCTTTCCACCCCTCGGCAAGCACTGTCTTTCCCTTTGCGGTAAACTCCTGTCCCGCGCAGGAGAAAACCGCCGTAACCGCTTCAAAGATATGCGGCTCGGCGCAAGCCATTAAAAGGCGCGCCCCTGCAAGTGTAAGGATATTGCGCTCGCTTTCCGGCAGTGCGGCAAGGTCGGCTTTTGCAAGCTCCATTGTAGGGATAATCGCGTGGTGGTCGGACACCTTTTTGCTATCCAGCAAACGGGAGATTTCCGGCGTGAAGTCTGCGCCCTGCATAAAGGGCAGCTTTCCGGCAAGCAGGGCGGCGATCTGCGCCGCCGTACCGCCCATGTCGTCGGTAAGATAGCTGCTGTCCGTTCTCGGATAGGTAAGCAGCTTCTTTTCGTACAGGGCTTGCGCCAAATCAAGGGTCTGCTTTGCGGTATAGCCGTAAATGCGGTTTGCTTCCCGCTGCAAGCTGGTAAGGTCAAAGAGTTTCGGCGGGGCAACGGTTTTCTTCTCGCGGGTAACGGAAGTACAAACCGCCTGTGCCGCTTCGCAAGCGGCTTTCAAATTCCCCGCTTCGTCTGCGGCGTGGATCTTCGCGCTTGCGGCTTCCACGCCGGAGAGGGACAGGCGCACATGGTAGTATTTTTCTTTCTTAAAGGTGGTAATGGCGGCGTCCCGGTCTACAAGCATTTTGAGCGTCGGGGTCTGGACGCGCCCCACATTCAGCGTCTTTCCATACAGGCAGGAAAACAGGCGGGTCATATTGATACCGATAATCCAATCGGCTTTTGCCCTGCAAAGGGCAGAGGAATAAAGGGGGTCGTACTCTTTCCCGTCTTTGAGGGACGCAAAGCCCGCCTTGATTGCGCTTTCTTCCATAGAGGAAATCCAAAGTCGGCGCATGGGCTTTTTGCAGCCCGCCACATCATAGACAAAACGGAAAATGAGTTCTCCCTCGCGCCCTGCGTCGCAAGCGTTGACGACTTCGGAAACGTCGGCGCGGTGCATGAGGTCTTTTAGGATTTTGAATTGCTTTCCCTTGTCGCTGGCAACGGCATATTGCCATTCCTGCGGCAAAATGGGTAAGCTGTCATAGCTCCATTTTTTGTACTGCTCGCCATAGGCGGCAGCTTCCGCAAGCTGTACCAAATGCCCCACGCACCAGGAAACAAGGCAGCCGTTTCCTGCGATATACCCGTCCTTCTTCTCCTTTGCGCCCAGCGCGGCGGCAATCGTCGCCGCCACGCTCGGCTTTTCAGCTATGATAAGTGTTTCACTCATACGGTTTCGTCCTCCTGTTCGTCGGCTGCTGCGCCGTCGGGCAGCTCGCCTTCCGCTTCCTCGTCCTCGTCGTAATCGTCAAAATCGTATTCATCGAGATTGTCATTTCCCTTTGCCGCATCCTTTTTCGGCTTTAAGACTTTGAAATAATAGAACGCTGCGCCGCCACCTCCGGCAAGGATAAGGACGATCAGCAGAATACCACCGATGTTACCCTGCGTTTCTTCTTCCGGCTGTTCGGGTTCCTCCGGCTCGGCTTCCTTGCCCGTACAGTCGCCCAGATTGACAGAGCAGACGGGGCAAGCGGTATTGACGGCTCCGGCTTCGCATTTATCCGTACAGTTGCAGACGGCGGGCGTTTCTTCCGTCTGCCCGTCCTCGTCCTCCATAAGAGCCATAAGGTCGGCTTCGTCTACTTGATTGAGGAAATGGACGGTGTTTTCGCCCTCGTCGTCCCGGTCGATGATGATATAGAAATAGTTGCCGCTTTTGGTGGTAACGGTAATGAGCTGCTTGTTGCCGCCGTAGTCGTCCACAAGGGTAGCGTTCCCGTCCGGGGTAAGGGGCGGCGTGTCCTCGGTTTCTTCCACAACAACGCCTGTGTCGTTGGTGGCGTCGTTCTCCGGCGTCTGTGCAAAGGCGGTAACAGAAAAGCCGCCCATGAGCATAAGGGCGGCACAAAGCGCGGTCAAAGTCCTTTTGATTTTATTCTTCATTCGCTGCGTCCTCCTGTTCTTTGGCGTAACCGTCTGCGGGGAGAGCCGCCATACCGGGGATTGTGTCGCCGGACAGCATGGCGGTAAGCTCCTGCGGGGTAAGGCGCATAGCCCGCACAAGCTGGACGATTTGCAGGTTTTCCGCTTCGGTTTTCTGCGCGGTAAGCTCTTTGAGCTTGTTCTGATACTCGGTGATCTTCTCGCGGGTCTTTTGGATTTCCCGGTCAAGACGTTCAATTTTGTTCATAGCCATAGATAAAATTCTCCTTTCTTCGGTGGGTCAGTCCCAATTCATCAGCCCATACCCTTTGATACATTCATAGGTAAGGGCATAGCTCTTGATTTTACAGGCGTCGCCGGAATTGCCCTCGACGGTATAAACGCGGCTTCCGTCTGTGCCGATCACAATGCCTACATGGTCTGCGCTGCCGTCTAAATCCCAATCGAAAAAGATAGCGTCGCCGGGGGCGATATTCTCATAATCCCTCGCGCCCCATTGTCCCCGCGATTGAAACCACGGGACGCCCTGCGATTGACAGCCGGAAAAGCGCGGCTCGCTTGCGCCCGCCTGATTGTAGCACCAGCTCACGAAACAGGCGCACCACTCCACGCGGGAATTGAAGCCGTACCAGCTCCAATAGGGATAGCCGCCCACATTCCCGACTTGCTGCTTTGCAAGGTCTACAAGGGCGGTGTTTCCGGGGCGGGTACCGTTTACGAACTGTACCCCGCTTATGTCCTCGGACGGGCTTCCGTCGGGAGAACCGCCGCCGAAAATAAGCGGCTTGTTGCCGCTCGTTTCCATATAGACGCGGAACATTTCAAGCTGCTCGTCGTTCAACAGCTCCGGCGCAAGGGACGTGATCGGGCGGGTTTCCAGCTTGACGTTGAGGATATAGTAGTTATACGGTACCTCTACGGTGTAGCTGTTGCCCTCGCTGTCCGTCCTCGTTTCGGTGCGGTAGCGTACCTCCACTTCCTCGGTCAGCGTGAGGGTGTATTGCATATCAAAGATACGCTCGATTTCTGTCTGTGCGCTCTGCGGGGTGTAGCTTTGCAAAAGCGCGGTCAGATAGGACGCTAATTCGTGCGGGTTATGCCCGATAGCGTCAAGGTCGTAGCGATATTCATCGTAGCCGGGGTGGGTGCTTTCGATGTTGTCAATCTCGGCTTGCAGCTCGTTTTCCATAGCGGCGTAGTTGTTTTCCACCGCCACAAGATCGCTGTCCTCCGACGTGTAGGAAGTCCCCACAACGCCGTTGACCGCGCCGGAAAACATAGAGGAACAAGAGGACAGCCCCGCAAAAATGATGATGAACAAAAGCAGCGCGGCAATCGCAATCAGTACGCCTACCGGGTGCCTTGCTACAAAGAGCGCGGCTTTCCTTGTTTCCTCGGCGGTTTTCTTTGCTGCCTTGCGGGTGCTTTCCGCCGCTTTTTTCGCGGTGGCTGCGCCGCCTTTCCTTGCCGCTTTTGCATATTCCCGCTTGATTTTCTGCTTCTGCATGAAACGGGAAAGGGGGTTGCTGCGAAGCTGCGGGTTGTCGTGCAGGGCTTTGTGATAGTAAAAGTTGGCGTTTGCCTTTGCCGCCGCTTTTTCCGCTTGCGCCGCCTTGCGGTAAGGTTTCAGCTTGTGGCTGCGGTAGCCCTCTTTGACCTTTCGGACACCGTATTTCCCCATGCGCTCGGCGGCTTCCTCGGATTTGTGCGCCCCCTCAACGCCGGAATTGTCTTTCTCCACGGAATGTATCTTGTTGTGGACGAAAATCCCGGCTTCCTGCGCGGGGCGGGATAAGGGATTGCGCTTGCCCTCGAAGCTCGGCGGCGTTTCCTGCTTGTCAAATTGCAGCCGCGATTTCTTCTTTGGGGGAAGTGCCGCCCGCGCTGCGTCCAGACGGTCGGCGGCTTTGTCCGATTTCTTGATGTACTTTTCCAGCTCCGGCGTTGCCCGTTCCTCGTCGGTAAATTGCAGACGGGACGGCTGCGCCTTTGACGCTGCCGCTTCCTGCGCCCGCCGGACAGCCTTTTTCGACGCTTTCCGGGTCTGCCCCGCGCCGATATGCTCCATGACGCGCTCGGCGGCTGCGTCCTGCGGCTTTGAAAAATGCTCCGGCGCGTGGGGCAAGGGAGAGGACGGGGAAACCGCCCCTTGAAGCTGCGCCGCGTCCTGTGCGGCTTGCTGCTCCGGCGTTTTCTGAAAATCCGCGTCCTGTATGCGCTTGCTGATAAGCTCGCTTTCGCCCGTGGTCTGGTTTTGCTCGGTCAGCCCGTCGCGGCTCATTTTCTGCGTGATTTTGTCGCGGGGCTTCATCGGGTCTTTCAAGTGCTTTCACCTCCAATCCGCGCCCTCGCAAGGGCGCAATACTCAATGTTAATCTCAATGCCGATATAATGGCGGTCAAGGTCTTTTGCCGCCTTGCCCGTAGTGCCGCTTCCAAAGAACGGGTCTATCACAACGCCGCCTTTCGGACAGCCCGCCAAAATACAGGTTTCCGCTAACTTCGGCGGGAACGCGGCAAAATGCCCGCCCTTGTAAGGGACGGTGTTAATCAGCCATATATCCCGCTTGTTCCGCATGGTGGGGATCAGCGCGTCGTCGTAGTAGCCGCCTTTCCGCGCTTTGTTGATCCCCTGCACTTTACCCTGTCCGGGGACTTCCTCGGCATATTTGTGTCCGGCTGCGCGTCCCTGCCTGTACCGCGCCGCCGTCGTGGGGGCTATCGGCTCGGCTATGGCGGCAGCGTCATAGAAATACTGCTTTGACTTTGCAAGCAGGAAAATGTGTTCATAGCAACGGCTCGGACGGTCTTTGCAGCTTTCGGGCATGGGGTTTTCTTTCTGCCAAATGATGTCGCTGCGTAAATACCACCCGTCCGCTCGCAGGGCAAACGCCAACAGCCACGGAATACCGATTAAATCCTTTTGCTTGCAGTTTGGGGCGCGGCGGTTAAGGGATAGGCTCTGCCCGTTCCTGCCCTTTGGATTTTTCGGGTCGGTGTAGCCGCCTTTGCTGCCTGTGCCGCAGTAGGTGTCTGCGATATTCAGCCAAAAGGTGCCGTCCGGGCGCAATACACGTTTCAGCTCATGGAATACGGCGACAAGCCGATCAATGTACTGCTCCGGCGTGTCCTCGCGCCCGATCTGCGCGTCAAGCCCGTAGTCCCGCAGGGCATAATAGGGCGGGCTGGTAACGCAACAATGGACGCTTTCATCGGGCAGCTCCCGCAGGGCGCAGAGGGCGTCCCTGTTGATGATTACGTCCGTTTTCATGCGTCGCCCACTTCCTCCGGCTTCGTCGTCATTACGCGGTAAAGCTCGGTATCTTTCGGGAAACGGTCGATAAAGGGCAGTACCACGTTGCCGTAGAAAATAAGCCCCTCGCCCGCTTCGGTGTGGGTAACGTACTTCATCTGCTGAGGGGAAATGTTGAGCTGCTTTGCAAGGATAGCCCGGTCGCCCTGCGCCTGATTGAGCATTAGGACAAAATCGCTGTTTTCAAAGATGTTCTCCACCTCGCGGGAAGCAAGCAAATCCTTGACGTTCTGCGTGATAGCGGTCGGTATGCCGCCCCATTTCCTAAATCTTTTCCAAATCTCGACGGAATAGGCTGCCGTCTGTTCCTCTTTCAAGAGCAAGTGAAACTCGTCCATGTAGTAGCGCGTCGCCTTTTTCTCTGCGCGGTTGACCGTTACGCGGTTCCATACCTGGTCTTGCACAATGAGCATACCTAACTTTTTGAGCTGCTTCCCAAGCTGCTTAATATCAAAGCAGACAAGGCGGTTTGAAAGCTCCACGTTGGTACGGTGGTTAAAGACATTCAGAGAGCCGGAAACATACAGCTCCAACGCCGCCGCAATCCGCGCCGCTTCCGGCTCCGGCTGCTGCAAAAGCTCGTTGTAGAGGTCGCCCAAGACAGGCATTTTCGCCGGGTCGGGGTCGGCAAGGTACGGGCGGTACACGTTCCGAACAGCCCGGTCAATGACCGTCTTATCCACGGGCTGCAAGCCCTCCTTGCCGCCGATCACCAGCTCGCAGAGGGAAAGGATAAAGTCGGATTTCAGCGCAAGGGGGCTGTCGTCCTCGCTGTAATTGAGGTTAATATCCATAGGGTTGACGTACTGCGGCTTCCCGTCAATGCCCTTGCCCGTCGGGGAAAGCCGGATTACCTGTCCGCCCAAACGCTGCACAAGGGAGAAATACTCCGCTTCCGGGTCGCAGATGATAATGTCGTCGTCCGTAATGAGGAAAGCGTTTGTCATTTCCCGCTTTGCCGCAAAGGATTTACCGCTTCCCGGCGTTCCCAAAATCAGCCCGTTCGGGTTTTTAAGCTGCTTGCGGTCGCAGAGTATCATGTTGTTGCTTAAAGCGTTCAGCCCGTAGTAAAGGGCTTCCCCGGTCTGGAAAAGCTCCTGCGTGATAAAGGGAATGAAAATCGCGGTGCTGCTTGTCGTCAAGCCCCTTTGAATAGGGACGAGGTTTTCCCCGATAGGGACGCACGACAGCAAGCCCGCTTCCTGCTGGTAGTCAAGGCGGGTCAAAGCGCAGTTGTATTTCTGCGCGATACCCGCCGCCGCGAACACGTCATTTTCCAGTTTCCGCTTTGTGTCTGCCATGTTTGCCACAAGGAACGTAAGGAGAAACATTCGCTCATTCCGGCTCTGTAAATCCTGCAAGAGATTTTTCGCTTCGCTGCCAAAGGTGGCAAGGTCGGACGGAATAATATCCATGTCATAGCCGGAACGGACGGCTTTCTTCTGTTCCTCGATTTTCATTTTGTCAAGGTCTGTGATTTTCCGCTTAATCGTCTTAATGGCTTCGCTCTGGTCGATACTGCGGATATGGAGATTGACGATCACGCCCGTTTCAAGGTCGAGAATGTCCGACAAAATGCGGTCGTTCAGCTCCGGCGCAAGTATCTGTAAGAATGACACCGCGCCGATCTTGCGCCCCATACGGAACGTGCGCCCCTCTCCGAAACGGAACGACGGCGGGGCAATAAAGTCTTTGGTAGAAAGCCCCGACGGGGCAAGCCAAGCCCAGTCAAAGGAAAACGGCTCACCCTCCGGGTGGAACACCCCATGCAGCACTTTCAAGCGGTCATAGCCCGTCATGGGGCGGGCAGCTACGCCCAGCACCTTAAAATTGTTGAGTACGTCCGTTTCGATACGGGCAAGGCGGGCTTTTGCCGCCGCCAAGCTGTCCGCTTCAATGGAAAAGGTGATGTATTTGTGCTTCACAAGCCCGTTATTCCCTTTGGAAAGCTGGTTTTTGAGCATATCCGAATACTCGGCGCGAATGGAATTGAAAGCGTCGTCCTGCGCCGGAATGTCGATAGCCTTTTCCGCTTCGCCGCGCTGCGTCCCTTGATTGATGAAAGAGAGCTGCACCGAAACGGAAGCGTCAAAGTAATTCAGAAAGTCGCACCAATTTTCAAAGATAGCGGTCTTGTCGTCCGCCTGTGCAAGCTGATAGTTAATATCCTCAAACACAACGCTTTTGCTGTATTTCTTTTCCGTAATCCTGCAAATCCCGTCCGGGTACATCTGCAAGTAGGGAATGGTCTGCTGCGCGGTATGCGCTTTCCCGTCGCCCTTTGCCTGTCTTATAAGGGCGGTAATCTGTTTCTGTTCGGCGCGGGATAATTTACGCTTTGTTCCTGCGGCGGCTTCCCGCGCCTTTTGCGCCTGTGCCTTTGACAATAGCCGATACCTCCTTTTCAAGTTTTCGCTGCCGTTCCAAAACGGCATAGAAGTTTTCCGTCTGATAAGGGCGTTCCTTTGGACGGGTAAACTTTGTCTGAATGATGTTCTTTACCACAACTTCAAGGGGCTGCCCGTGTCGTTCATACATGGCAAAGAGAAAACAGGGCAGCATAACGACAATCATTGCCATAGCCGCAAGGGTCGTCCCCGCGCTGCCTTTGAGCAAAAAGAAAAGCGGCAATCCCACAAGGAGAGCCGCCCCCAGACAAACGATCTGCCGTTTCGTAAGGTTAAATGCTACTTTGGTTTTGATTTTGGATAGGTCTTTGGGTACGGTAACATACGCCAAGCGAATACCCCCTTTCACGAAAAAATATCGATGTGTTCTACTTCATTCCCCCATACGTCCCAACCGGGGGTACGCTGCCGCGCAAACAGTTCAATACGCGGGAGATCTCCCATAAGGGCGATAATCTTTTCCCGCGCTTCGTCCGGCTTCTTACTATGCTGTTCTATGGGGCTGATAATAAATTGATGTACTGCTGCGGATTTCCGTTTCGGGTGCCCTTTCGTTGCAAGCAGACAGATTTCCGCATTTCCCCGCGTCCAAAAGCCCAAGCCATAAAACCACGTCCGGGATTTTCGGTTGAGCTTCAACCAGACGAAAGCCACGCTTTTATAAGTAAACCCCCATGCCTTGATAAGCTCCAACGCTTCGTTTAGTTGCGGAAATGTAGCCCATAAAAACAAAATACAGTCTTGATCCGCAAGCTCTGAAACGGGTAAGGCGCACAACTCGTCAAGCTGCATTGTAGGATAATGCTTTTCTGCCGCCCCCTGTACTTTACTTCTTTCATATCGCCACGGCGGGTCAGCATAAATGATTTTATATTTTTTCACGCGCCACCTCCTTAATGGGCGTTGAATATGGATTTTGCAAGTGCGCCGGATTTGAACAGGGAGAAACAGAGGATTACCGTATAGGCTGCAAGGGAAAATATCGCGCTGTGCAGATTATCAGCTACCACCATTTCATTGACAAGGACGGCGTAAATGCCGACGCATATCATAATGAGGAAACCTTGAAAACCGAGGGCAAACAGCCCTTTTAGGTAGTTGTTCCCGATCTGCCCCCATTCCCGGTTTGTCATAGTTGCGAATGGGATAGGCGAAACAGAGCAATACAGGTATATTTCTATCATTCTGCCGTAGAGGATAACCGTTATCAGCACCGACATGATTTTCATACATAGGCTGACAAGGCTTGTTTCCATAACGAGCAGGAGCAATTCGGGGATTTCCATAGCTTCCAGCCCGTCCTGCATGGACGCGAGGGCTTCGGCGGCGTCAATGGAAGTTTCGCCGCCGATCACCCCCGCCGCGCCGGAAACAACGTGCTGCGCCACGTCGAACACCGCCATTGTTATATCAAAGGTGTGCGTTACGAGGAATACCGCCACAAACGCTTTGAAAAACCATTTGAAAAACATAAAGGTGTCAACGTCGTGCATATTGTTTTTTTCCACTACCATGCTGATTAGCTCATAGCATAGGACATAGGTAATGACAAGCCCCGCAATCGGTACGACGACGTTTTCCGATAGCGTCTGTATCATGGAAAAGATATTCGCGTTCCAGCCTTGCGGGGTTTGCCCTACCTGCGTTGCGATTGTGCCTACTTTCTCGTTTACGTCCCCGAACATAGTTGACAGATTACCGTTGATGGCTCCGATCAGAATACCTTTTATCCATTCGTTAATCGCGTCAAGTATGCTCTGCATAGGCTACCTCCGCAGCTTATGAGAAAAGCCCGGAGAGAAGCGGAACCAACAGCATACCGACGAGGGCGACACCGCCGCCCGCCATGAGCTGCTTCATGCCCTGGCTTTTTGCGCCCGGATTATCATTTCCGTAGCCCTCAAGCAAGTTGATTACGCCCCAGATACCAAGTCCGGCACCGAGCGCGATAACAAGGGTCTGCAAAACGGTAACTGCCTGATTAAAAAATTCCATATAACCTCACTTTCTGCCGCGTTTTGCGGCGGTAAAAATATGTTTGTGTTGGATTTCGGGTAAAAGAATAGCGGTAGTCTTTTCGGCTACCGCATGGGGAAAGAGATATGCTGTTTACAGGTAGGGGCGCGTCCCCAATAGGGACAGGGATTTTTGCGTCTGATAAAAACCTCCTTTCTGCGCCGCCTTACAGGTCGGCGGCGTCTATGGCGTAGTAGTCAAATACTTCGTCCGGCTTGACGATTGCGGGGCGGCGTCGCAAGTGCTTTTCCATATCAAAGGCGTTTTTCTTGTCATAGTCGGAGAGGTATTTGTAGTTCGGGTGCTGCGTTATATCGTACTTGTCGGAAAAGAACGGGCGCACACCCCGTAGCTGCAAGATACATTTGCCGCCGTCCATGACGGCGATTTCGTCCTGCGTCATAAGCTCTTTGCCACAATGTCAAGTGGTAAATTCAAAAAAAGGCAAGCGCCATTAAAGAGATCAATCTCTAATTACGCTTGCCTTTTTTATTCATGTTTTCTGCCTTGTACTGTAAGGCAGGCTATTTTATAATGATAAAGAAGCGTTTTGAAGGAAAATCTGTCCGTTGTAACATTGTGCGGACATTTTCCTGTTATGCTATCTCAAAAAGCATAGGAAGTGACGATATGAAGCATATTTTAGTCGTCGAGGACGACAGTTTCTTGAATAAAATGGTAACCTACAACTTGAGTGCTGATGGCTATGACGTAATCTCTGCCTCAAATGTGAAAACAGCTACACAAGCTCTAAATTCAAGGGAATTTGATTTAGTTCTGCTGGATATTAACCTGCCAGATGGTAACGGCTTTGAATTATGCAAACTGATAAAGCCCCAGCACCCGGACACCATTGTAATCTTTTTGACTGCCAACGATCAGGAGAGCGATCAGATACGGGGATATGAAGTAGGCGCAGTAGATTACATTACAAAGCCTTTTGTAATTGGAGCCTTGCAGCGGAAAATCAAAGCCATGTTCGCCATGCTGGAACACCACAGGCCAGCAAAAGATATTTATGACGATGGGCGTTTGTTTTTAGATTTTTCCGAGCAAGCTGCTACATTGAATGGCAAGGCACTGTCCCTATCTCCAATGGAATTTAAGATGTTGAACCTGTTCCGCAAAAATCCCCGGCAAGTGCTGACCCGTAGGCAGCTTTTGGAAAAGCTGTGGGATATAGATGAACGTTTTGTAGATGAACACACGCTGACGACCTCGATCAGCCGGATTCGCAGCAAAATTGAAGCAGACGGCGGTGCGCCCTATATCAAGACAGTTTACGGCATGGGGTATCAATGGACGGGAGGCGAAAAAAAATGACATTCAAAAACCTTTCCGTCAAGCGGTTGTTTGGCTGGATTGTGGCCGGATTATTTCTTTCGATGGCTGTTATTACTCTGTCCCTGTTCTTTATCACTAAACAGACGGCGGTATTGCTGACAGGTGGCGTATTGCTGCTGTGCGCGTTGATCTGGCTTTTTCTGCTGACGCAGATATTTGGAAAACGATTGTCCGCATTTACTTCTGTTTTGTGCCAAACTCTCGACCACATGATTGAGGGGAACGAAGCTCCCTTGCGCCCGGAGGACAGCGAAACTATGCTGGCCCGGATCTGTTACCGGCTGTCCCGCCTCTACCAGATTATGCAGGAGAACCGGCGCAAGGCGGACGAAGAACGCCGAGAGCTTCAATCCCTCATTTCAGATATTTCCCATCAGGTGAAAACGCCGGTTAGTAATTTGAAAATGGCTGCGGATACGCTACTTGAAAAGCCTGTGAGCGAAGCGGAACGTATCGACTTTATCCGGGGCATCTGCTCACAAACGGATAAACTGGATTTTCTTTTTCAGGCACTTGTAAAAACCTCTCGTCTGGAAACGGGCGTGATCCAGTTGGAAAAGAAACCGGGCCGCCTTTTTGATACCGTGGCACAGGCCATGAGTGGGATCGTGTATGCAGCGGAGAAAAAGGAAATCACCGTGTCTGTGGACTGCTCGGAGGATTTGACCGTTTCCCACGACGGCAAGTGGACATCCGAAGCCCTCTTTAATCTGCTGGACAATGCGGTGAAGTACACCCCGGCAGGCGGGAAAATCGCTGTGTCGGTGGTGCTGTGGGAAATGTATGTGGAGATCAAAGTGACTGACACCGGCAAGGGCATTTCCGAAAGCAATCAGGCCGCCATCTTCCGGCGATTTTACCGGGAGGAAGAAGTACACGACCAGCAGGGTGTGGGAATTGGCTTGTATCTGGCCCGCGAGATCGTAACGCGGCAGGGCGGCTATATTAAAGTTGTTTCGGAGCCGGGCAAGGGTTCAGAATTTTCTATTATGTTGCCTGTAAGATAAGACACGGCGGACGGCCATTTCCGGCTGCCCGCCGTATATTTTTGAAATGTCCGAGCGTTGTAACATTTCACCCCGATTTTCAATGAATTTTTCTGGACGCTGTAACATTTCACGGACATTTTGGTTTTACAATACTCTTATCAACAGGCAGGACGTCTTGAAAGGAGTTTTGAATATGAGCATTTTACAGACGATTGATCTGAAAAAGTATTACGGTACAGAGCCGAACATCACCCGCGCCCTTGATGGTGTGAATTTTTCCGTAGAGGACGGCGAATTTGTGGCAGTTGTGGGAACTTCCGGCAGCGGAAAGTCTACCCTGCTTCACATGATGGGAGGGTTGGACACCCCTACTTCCGGCAAGGTCATTGTTCGGAACAAAGAACTGTCGAAAATGGATGACGAACAGCTTACCATCTTCCGCCGCCGCAACATCGGTTTTATCTTCCAGAACTATAACCTTGTTCCCATCCTGAATGTTTATGAGAACATCGTCCTGCCTGTGGAGCTGGACGGCGACACGGCAGATCAGCGATTTATGGACAACATTGTGAATATGCTCGGACTTGATGACAAACTAAATAATATGCCGAACCAACTTTCCGGCGGCCAGCAGCAGCGTGTTGCTATTGCTCGCGCCCTTATTTCAAAACCGGCTATTGTATTGGCCGATGAACCGACCGGAAATCTCGACAGCAAAACAAGTTCCGAGGTTTTGGGGCTTCTCAAACGTACCAGTGAAGAATTTCATCAAACCATAGTGATGATTACCCATAATAATGATATTGCTCGTCTTGCAGATCGGATTGTCCGTATTGAGGACGGCAAGATTACAGGAGGGATGAAACTATGATCTGGCCTTTTGAAAACGATACAACGGGTATCGAGAAGAAATTAGCTGTAAAAAGTCTTTCTGCAAATAGAAAAAGAAATTTCTTTGTCGGTATCATTATTTTGATTTCCGGATTCTTGTTAAGTTTTATGGTAATCCTTTTATGCAATGCTACAATCAACATGAAAGAGAGTAGCCAAGTAGATAATTCAACTCAAATGCTTGGAACTGTTGCGGGTATTGTTATACTGTTGCTTTTTACGGCTGGATTGGCAATAAAAAACATTGTATATGTGTCTATCCTTCAACGGGTACAGGACTTTGCACAGTTAAGGGCGATTGGTGCCACTTATCGTCAAATTAGGTGTATGGTAAAAAGAGAACGTCAGAAATTAGTCCGCCCTTACATGATAGTTGGTATCTTAGCTGGCTTTCTCTTAAATATCCTTTTACCGCTTGATTTTTATGTATTACCCAGCATATTTTGTATGCTTGCTGCAGGTGGCTTTATCTGGATGATTGCTTGGTTTGCTTTTCGTTCTCCGGCTAAAATAGCTGCCTCTGTTTCTCCGATAGACGCAATGAAAAGGCAAAGTGAAACAGGGTTCAAAAAGCGCAAAAAGAACCATAAAATTACTCCTACATGGTTGGGGTGGCAATATTGCTGTTCCAATAAAAAGAAAATGGCATATACGTTTTCATCTTTACTGTTAAGCGGCATTTTAATGTTTTTGGTATTTTCTGTATTAAATGCGATTGATGTAGAAAGACTTGCCGCACAGCCTTATGATGAAGGAAGTGATTTATATATCCGGCTAAATTCAACGGCTGACGAGGATTCCACATATAACTTAATGAAAGATAGTCCTTTTACCAATGAAGCAAAAGAATATATAAGTCAGATGTCAGGTTTTGAACATTTGTACGAAGAAAAAATGTTAGACTGTATTGTTTATATAGATGATACACAAGACAATGAAACGGAATTGGGAATACAGAGTATCGTAAACCCCGATAGTTTTCAGGAAAAAATTGTAGAAGGAAATCTGCCTGATAGAAACAGCGAAAACACAACAGTTCCGGTAATTGTAAACCGTAAGTCGCCCTATTATCAAGAATTGGGTAAAAAACTTCATGTTGGTGACAGTCTATCAGGTACAGTCGATACAGGATTTTCCGATATCCCGGTAACATTTTCTGTCACTGGATTTGTAGAAGATCAGGATACCGGTGTTGTTTTATATACAAATGGCGAGGTATTAGACAAAATATCCGAGATGAATTGTACATTGACATGGTATATCTGCCTGACAGATGACGGTTCAAAAACAGATACCATTCGTGAGATAAAAGAGATGACAAATCAGGATAATAGACTTTATGTGTCGGTGCTTGCAGAAGATATTTCCTCTCTGGAAAATTATTTCCACAATGCCACCGTCATTGTAATGGTTTTGACTGTGCTGGTCAGCCTGTTCTCGTTCATCAATCTGTTAAATACAAGCATTACCAATGTAATCAGCAGAAAACACGATTACGCATTGCTGGAGGCTACAGGAATGACAAAAAAGCAGATTGGAAAAACGCAGCGTACCGAAAACCTTATTTATCTTGTCGGCAGTTTTGTTGGAAGCTGCATTTTAGGGATTCCAATGGGATTTATCCTTTGCAACCGTGTATCACAGATTCCCGGACTTTCATATTTTGAATATCATTTTCCGGCGCTGTTTATGGTTCTCTATTTTGTGGCTGTACTATTGGTTTACAGTATCGTTAATGCTTATCAGAACAGATTATTTTTCAAGCAATCCGTTGTGGAGCGCATTAAGACAGCAGAGTAATTTCATTCAGGCAGTTACAATTATTGAGACGGGTATGAAAATCATTATTAGTTAATAATAATTTGCCCCATATTGATTATTGAAACAACGAGAAAATGATTATAATGGCATAAATAACGCCCCATCCCTCAGTGATTGAGAGATGGGGCAAACTATTTACGTTGCAATCTCCGGGATTTCCCCGACAAAGTTATACACGATCTTGACTTCCTGCACCTTCTGGCCGTCCACCTTTTTGACCTCGCCAATCAGGATTTTGCTGATAAGCCGGTTCAGTACCGCCTCGTCCAGTTCCTCAATGGCGGCATAGCGCCGGATTTCCTTGATAAAGGTGCGGACTTCGCTTTCCTGTGCGTCCGCCCGGCTCTGCATCAATGCCAGATCGTGCAGGCGTTTCTGGTTGGCTTCCTGTTCCTGTTCCAGCGCCGCCGTCAGCTTCATAAACCGCTGTTCAGTCAGGATGCCTTTGGCCTTATCGGTGTACAGGCTTAAAAACATCCCGTCAATTTCCTGATTCCGGGCTTCCAGCCGTTTCCGTTCCTTCTCT
>OLRU01001064.1_pt1 | contig 25963 bp, 23 predicted proteins | sample 1672961 | NCBI WGS metagenome assembly OLRU01 (sample SAMEA3136741, study PRJEB25190) | human gut metagenome | biome: human gut; feature: human-associated habitat; material: faeces | place: Austria | collected 2013
TTTGAGCCGCTTGCGCGGCTCGCCGCTGCCGGGTGCGGGTTGTCTGGGCCCTGAGGCCCGCGTTGGGCTGGATTGTCTGGCCGGACGCGGTTGTTCAGGTCCTTAGTCTCGCGTGGGCGGGTTCGTTCTGCGGGGTGTTGCTGCGGCGGCTTGGGCCGCCGGACGCTCTTGGGTGGCTGTGCCCTTGGGTTTGGGCTGGGGGCTTGGCCTTCGTCTCGCGTGGGTGTGCTCATCCGGCTGGGTGCTGCTGCGGCGGCTTGGGCCGCCGGACGCTCTTTGGTGGCTGTGCCGCTTGGGCTTTGGTGGGGAGTATTGCATACATACGTTGGTGATTATCTTGCGTTGACTATTTTTGCGGCGCCGGATACTGCTTTGGTTTTCTCCCCTTAAAAACAAATGCCCCCTCTAAGAGGGGGCTGCCGGCGTGAGCCGGCTGGGGGAGGGGTGGTATACCATGCCCCTCCTGCTTTGCAACTGCGTGTTATGCGGCTTCCGCTGGCTCGGGTAGGCGCAGTTTTGCGGTGGTATTTACGTTGTAATCGTAGTAGTAGACATCCAGCGGCGTGTGCAGCCATTCGGTGTAGAGCGTGCCGTTTTCGCCGTGGATGGACAGTACATAGTAGTACTCGGAGCCATCGGTGCCCGCGGTGCGTTCCGGGTTATATACAACCTTGTGCATCGTATAGAGGTACCTGCCGTCGAAGGCGCAGTCGTCCAGCGACCACTCGTAGGTGAAGCGTTCCAGGTCCATGTCCATCCACTCAGGGGCCGTGGGCAGGCCCGCTTCTGCGGTGAAGACGGGGGTATAGCGGCCGTCCTCGTACAGCGCGCAGACGAGGGTTTGATAGTAGTCGAACACCGCCCAGTCCTCGTCCTGATATATGTCTGTCGGCAGATATGAGTCTGCGCCGGAAGTGAGCAGCATGCGCTGCTTTTGCTCACCCGTGACGGCGTCTATCGTGGTGAGGTATGAGTCCTCGCCCTCGTATGTGAAGAGCAGGACGTATTTGCCGTCGTGGCTCAGCTCCAGCTCTGCGCCGTCCCAGCCGTCCTGGCCCAGGGGGAAGACGTTCTCCACCGTGGAGAGGTCGCACCGGACTTCAAAGCTTTCGTTCCACCAGCCGGGGGATGAGGTGTCCGTCTGCGGCGTGCACCTCATGCGCCAGACGCCCCAGTTGCCGCCGGGGAGCTGCGAGCCGTCAAGGAGTTCACGTGTCCCCTCACGGCGCACGTCGAAGACAAAGTACATCCAGCCGTCCGGGGCGAACACGCTGTCGCTGTCAAAGGACAGGGCGCCGTCAGTCTCGTCGTAGACGGAGAAGTAGTTGGTGTCGTACAACGGGTTGCTGTTGTGACTCAGGACCGCGCGCACCGTCATCCAGTCCGGCACGGGGATGCGGAAAAGTTCCTCCAGCGCGGCGGTGTCCAGGCCGTTTATCAGCCTCGTCTCGGCCGTGACGGGCAGGTAGCTGGTGAACTGCGAGAGGGGATAGGATATCGAGGTCTCGCCGCTGAGCGCGCTGTCTGCGAGGAAGGTGGAGTATATCCCGGCAATCAGGGGTGCGTCGAAGTCCGGCGTGGTAATGCTGCTCCAGCTTATCTGATAGTCGCTCACCGTGCGCAGCCCGATGTAAGCCGGCATGTTGTACGTATACAGGTTTACAAAGGGCAGAGACCAGCCGGCGGAGGCCGTGCTGGCGCCGGATGCGGGGTCGTACAGCAGGTCCCAGGTCAGGTGGTGCGCAAGCTCCGAGGTTAACTGGACGCTCACCCCGCTGCTGTCGGCCCTCTCGCCGACGGTGATCTCGCCGGCTGCGCAGTAATCGTCCGCCTGAGAGGCCAGCAGGGCCGTGCCCGTCACCAGGACGCCTGCGGCGAGTATGAAGATGAGGAAAAAGGCGCATGCAATGCGTTTCATCTATGCCGTCTCCTTTCTTGCGCTGATATCAAAGGTACACTCGGCGTCCACTCCGGCATACATGCCGCCCGGGAACTGCTCGCAGTAGACGAGCCCGCCGTCCTCGAATACGCACAGCCGCGCGTCGCAGGAGCTGTTGTCCCAGTCCAGATAGGCCACGCGCTCGCCGTCCCAGGCAAAGGCGCGCCGGTCGGGGTAATAGTTCGCCGCGGCGGGGAGGCCGTCCGGGGCGCCGGACTGCTGCCGGGGGCAGAAGAGGGCCTCGCACACGTATTCGCCGCCGCTCTCCACGGCCACGGCGGCAAACTCGTATTCCGTGCATATGGCCACGCCTCCGTCAAAGGCGCAGATGGTCCCCTCCCGGTTCAGCGCGTCCGCCAGGTCCTGGGCGCTCACGTCGCGGTGGTTGAGCGCGGAGATTTCCGCCGCGGACGCCAGCTCCAGACGCTGTACCGTCTCGCCGGAGGCGAGGTCTATGGCCGTGAGCCACAGCGTCCCTACCTCGAGGCTGAATATATAGAGCTGTGTGCCGTCATAGCTCAGTTCGATGGAGGCGTGCTCCCACCCGTCTGCGAGGGGATATATGTTTTCCACCGCTGAAAAATCCGGCCTCACTTCGCAGCCTCCTGCGGCCCACCAGCGCTCTCCCTGGGGGACGCTGCCGGTGAATTCATAGGGGATTTTGTATACGCCCCAGCCGCCGCCGGGGAGGGCGGGGCCGTCAACGCGCGCGGAGGCGGGGTAGCTGGTGGAGTAGACTTCCTGCTGATCGAGCCCTTGGCGCACGTCGAGGATGAGGTAGAAGTTCCCGTCCGGCGCAAAAACGCAGTCGGAGTAGGTGTAAAAGTCCGTATCCGAGCGCATGGTGATACTGAAAGTGTTGTAGCCGGGATTCAGCAGCAGCACCGAGAACAGGGAGCTGTCCTCAGGTGCGGCCAGGCTGAAGACATCCAGCAGGGTGAACTCACTGTCGCAGCTGTACTCGTCCGGCTGGTCGCGGAACGGCAGCCGGTTTAAAGGTCTGTCAGCCTCCATGAGGGGCAGGCCGGATATGCCGGAGGAGACAAAGTGCAGCGGGAGGCAGCCTGTGTAACTGCCCAGCGGCGCTGACGCGGTTTTGGAGCCCTCGCTGCCGCCAATTTGGGCGGCCAGACCGTCATAGATGTCCTGCGCGAAGGGCAGGGGGATCTCTGTGGTATGCCGCGTGCCGCTGCTCCAGCTCTCCGAGTAGTCCAGGTCCGTGTCCTTGAGGGCGATGGAAGGCGGCGGCTCCGGGACGGGGGCGGTATCGGCCATGGACCAGCCGGGGCCGGAATCCGCGGAGAGGTACCCGGCGTTGATGAGCAGATGCCCGTCCACGACGGCCCGCTGCGTGACGGAGAAGCTTTCGGCGTAGCTCCTGTCCACGGCGAGCACCTCGCCGGAGACGGCGCAGCCGTCACGCCCCGCCGCCAGATAAACACCCCCACCGGCGAAAACAGCCAGCGCGAGGACGAATACGGCGAAAAATGCCGCGGCTTTTGGGTATCTCATTGCTCCTCATCTCCCGTTATTGCAAGCGACCAGTCGCTTGACAGCTCTGCGGCGTGGTTCTCCCGGCCGTAGTACGAGGTGGCCGGGTCAGTGATCAGCTCGGCGTAGCACATGCCGCCGGAGTCATAGGCCGTCAGAACGCAGACGCGACGGTAGTCTTTGGTGCTCTCGCCTGTGATGGTGAACTGACGGAGCAGCCAGACACGCCCGCCATGATAGGCGCAGCCGGCTTCGGCGCCGGGCAGGACGTGTCCGCCGAGGCGGGAGAAAGGCGCATAGAGCGCGGAATAGCCGGTTTCGGTGCGCAGGGCCTCGGTGAAGTCCGGGCCGGACTGTGTGAGCGCGGCGGCCAGGTCCCCGCTGCGGAACACTGCCCAGCCCGGGCCGGACGAGCAGGACGGCAGCTCATCCGCGCCGCTGCCGGCGGGGAAGAGCACGCTCTGCCGCAGGCGCGCGCCGCTGGCCGCGTCAAGGACGCTGAGCCAGATGCCGTCCGCCTCGCGCGTGGTGAGCAGGACATACTCGCCGTCGCCGCTCAGGCCGAGGGATGCGCCGTCCCAGTCCTGCCCGGGGGTGAAGACCGCCTCCAGCGTGGCCATGTCGGGCACCGCCCTCACGTCTTCGTTCCACCAGCCGGGGGCGGAGGTATCCGTGCCGGGGGCGGGCGTGCACTGCACGCGCCAGACGCCCCAGCTGCCGCCGGGCAGCAGGGAGCCGTCCGGGCGTTCCCCATCCATGGCGGCGTCGAGCGTGAAGTACAGATAGCCGTCGGGGGCGAAGACGCTGTCCGCGTACACGCGGAAGGCCATGACCGTGCTGTCGGCGGGCCTGATGCTGAACCGGCAGTACCGGCCGAGATCCACGCAGGACGCTATCACGTCCATGCCGTCTGCGGCGGGCACGCGGAAGAGGCCGGCCAGGGCCTCGCGCATGGCCGTCTCAGCCTCCGCGTCAAGGCAGTTCGTGAAGGTCAGGGGCAGCGGCACGCTGTCCGTAAAGCTGTCCAGAGAGAAAACGGCGCTCTCCGCACCCAGGTCCGTGAGCGCTGCATATATCTCCCCGGCCGTGCCGCCGGGCACGTCCTCTTCGCCGCGTATCTCCCAGCTCGCGCCGAAGGGCTCGGAGTACGTGCCGAGGCCCGGCGCGGGGCTGGGGGCGGCTGCGGCGTCGGAAATCGTCCAGGCGTTCTGCGCCGACACGGCCGCGCCCCCGGCGCTGTACTGCGCGGACCAGGCCATGTGCCCAGAGAGCACGGTGCGTTCGCGCACGGCAACGCCGGCGGCGTCCGCCCTGTCGCCGAGCAGCAGCTCGCCCCTCAGGTCGCAGGCGTCACGGGTGAGATACGCCGATGCGCCGCCCAGAGCGCCCAGCGCGAGGAGAAAGAGAAGCATGAATGCCGCCGCGCGCCTCATGATACCGCCTCCGTTTCGGTGCGCTTGAAGTCATAGTCCGTCTGCTGCCGGTGGCTGCCGTACATGCCCGCCAGCGGCGGGGTTATCCACTCGGCGTATATGCACTCGCCTTCCGCGCTGTACAGCGTGAGGCGGAGATAGTCCTCAGACCGCTCCGAGATGTAAAGGCCGCTCTCAAGTATGGCAAGGTTTCCGCCGCGCGCCTCGAAGTCCAGCGTGTTGATGCTGCAGCTGCCGTCACGCTGCCCGGGCATGGGCGCCTGCGCGAGGCTTATCGTCTGCGCCCGGCCGTACAGCCCGTCCTGCTCCAGCGCGTAGAGCACCCGCGAGCCGCTTGCCAGCGCGTAGCCGCCGTCAAAAGCGCTGAAGCTGTCCCAGTCAAGCCACACGTCGAGGATATAATCCTCCGGGCCGGAGAGGAGCTCCATTTGCTGCACCGTATCGCCGCTGGCGAGGTCTATGACGGTGAGCGTCAGCGCCTCCCCGGCGGTGAAGAGCAGCAGCCGGGTGCCGTCATAGCTCAGGCCCAGGGCCGCGCCGCCCCAGCTGTCACCCAGAGGGTAGATGTTCTCCACGGCGGAGAAGTCCGGCGCCACCTCATAGCCGCCCGAGGCCCACCAGCGCTCGCCGTCCGGGGCCCCGTCCGCAAAGGAGCAGGGGATGCGGTACACGCCCCAGCCGCCGCCTGGCAGGGCGGAGCCGTCTGCCAGCGCGGCGGGGCTGCTGTGTGTCGCCTTGGTGCGCACGTCGAGCACGAGGTAGAGGCAGCCGTCCGCGGCGAAGACGCAGTCGGAGCTGACGTCGTAGGTCTCACCCGAAGAGGCCCAGAGCTTGAAGGTGCTGGCGGTGGAGTTCAGGGACAGGTAGGCGTCAAAATACGCCTTTTCGCCTATGGGCAGGCCGAATACGTCCAGCGGCACCCTGCCGTAGGCGTAGTCCCCGCCCGACGGGGCGCTGATGCTCAGGCCCTGGCAGGCGAAACGCAGCGGCACGCTGTCCATGTAGCCGCCGATGGACAGCTTGACGCGCCTCTGCCCGGGCGCGCCGCCGAGCGTATCATATATGCCGTCGAGGATGCCCTGCGCAAAGGGGAGGCCGGCGGTGTGCCGGTCGAGGCCGTACCAGCGCTCGCTGTACTCAAAGCCCACGCCCTCCAGCGTCAGCGAGGGAGGGGCGGCCTCCTCGCCGATTTCACGCCGGGCCAGGCTCCAGGAGGCGCCCGTCTCCGCCCCGCCGCTCCCGGCGTCGTAATCCGTCTGCCAGTCCAGATGCCGGGAGAGCACGGTCTCCTGGGTGAGGCCAAGGCCCGATGCGTCACCGCGTTCGCCGAGGTATACCTCGCCCGTCAGGGTGTAAGCGCGCGCCGCTGCCCACAGGTATATGCCGCCGGACACGAACACGCCCAGGGCGAATATGAAAATCAGCGCGAAGGCCAAACCGCGGCGTCTCATGACAGCATCCTCCTCCTGGTTAATCGTCAGGCCGCGAACCCGGCCGTGAAATCCACTGAAAAACTGTGCTCCGGCGAGCCATAGTAATAATAGTGCAGCTGGCTCTCAAGCCACTCGCAGTACTCCAGGCCGCCGGGGCCGAACACGCTCAGCCGCTCTGCCACTGTGCCGTCTCCGTCCGTGCCCGACGCGGCGTCCTGCGCGCCCACATGCTCCAGCACCAGCAGCCGTTTGCCGTCCGAGACCATGGCGCCGTAGTCCCACAGATAGGTGGAGCCTCCGGCGTCCTCGGAGTAACATTCGGGTACGGGCAGGGCCGTCAGGTCCGCCGACATGGCCAGCGAGTACTCCCCGCCCTGCCCGGCGAGCACCAGGGCGCGGCCCTCGGTCAGCAGCACCTCGCTCCCGGCGCCGCTATACTGTACGAACCGCTGCACGGCCTGGGCCAGGCCGCCGCCGGGACAGAGTTCTTCCTCCTGTGCCAGGGCGAGCCGCTGCAGGTTTTCGCCCGTGGCCGTGTCGATAACGGTGAGGTAAAGGGTGCCGGACTCGGCCGTCAGGAGCAGCAGTTTGGTGCCGTCGTAGCTCAGGCAGAGCTTGACGGCGTCCACCCCGGTGCCTATGGGGCTGACGAGCTCCACCGCGTCCAGGTCCGCTGAGAGCCTGACCCTCCCGGCCCACCAGCGCTCGCCGCTGTCGGAGCCGGTGACCTCGCAGGGGATGCGCCATACGCCCCAGCTCCCGCCGGGCAGGCTCGAGCCGTCGAGCGGCTCTCCGTCCGCGCCGTGAGCGGTGAAGGCCAGGTAGAGGTTCCCGTCCGCGGCGAGCACGCTGTTGCCGTCAATATCGTAGGGGTATTCGAGCAAGCGGAATTCTGCCGTGCCCATGGAGCCCGATGCATCCGTGCTGCTGTAAGTCACCCGGCAGGGCAGGTCATACGGCATGGGCAGGGGGAAGACATCGGACAGATCGATTCCCGCCGCGGCTTCCTCCCGGCCGATGTCGATGTCGGAGTCCACGCGCGCTACTATGGGCAGGCAGTCCGTGTAGTCGTTCAGGAGCAGCTCGGTGGCGTACTCCCCGCCTCCGGCGGCGGAGGCGGCTATGCCGTCCGCGATTTCCTGCACCACCGGTATGTCGTACAGCCGGATCACGCTCCGGCCGCTGTCATAGCTGATGGTCAGGCCGGAAGTGATGGAACCGATGCTGATGGCGGGAGGCTGTGCGGCGGTGCGGCGCAGCTCGGGCAGGGACCAGCCAGCCCTCGTCACATGCGAGGCCGCGGCGGGGGAGTAGCTGACCTCCCAGTTGGGGTGGCCGTCAATGAGCACGCTCTGCCTGACCTCGACGCCGGAGGCCATGGCGCGCTCGCCGTACAGCACTTCGCCGGTGATCTCGAGGTCGTTGCGGTGCGCGTGCATGTATATTGACCCGCCCGCCATCAGGCAGGACGCGAGGACAAACAGCGCCGTGAATGCGGCGGCAATGCGTTTCATGGCCATACCTCCTTCAGGTTTATGGTACGTCGCGGATGCGCGTGGCGTCGGTCAGGTTGCCGAAGTGGTCGGGGACGGAAAGGCGCTCGCCGTATATCAGCCCGTCCGCGCTGAAGACATTGAGCAGCAGCACTTTGCCGCAGTCCGTGAGTACGGCCATGCGTTCGCCGTCAAAGACGCAGTCGAGGCCGTAAGCGACGCCGCAGTCAGCGCCGGCCAGGGCGTCCGCCGTGAAGCACAGCTCGTAGAGGCCGTCTGCATAGTTCAGCGCGGCCGCCGCGCGCCCGCCGAGGACGAAGACGGCCCGGCCCTCCGTGAGAAAGCACTGCATGGCGCCGTCATCAAAGCAGGGCTCGACGCCTATGCCGCCGAGCATCGCGGCGGGGAATAGCTCAAAGCGCTGCGTCTGTTCGCCGCTGGCGGCGTCGAGCACGTTGAGCCACACGGCGCCGCGCTCAACCGTGAAGACCAGCAGGCGACTGCCGTCGTAGCTCAGGTCCAGCGTCACATCCTCCCAGCCGTCGGGCAGAAGGCAGACACTCTCCAGGGCGTCGGTGTCGGCCCCCGCCCTGAATTGACCGCTGAGCCACCAGCGGCTGCCGCTCTCCTCAGGCGCCAAATACGCCGTGCAGGGGAAGCGCCATATGCTCCAGCCGCCGCCGGGGAGGCCGCTGCCGTCCGGGTGGGAGCCGTCCGCACCGGTGACGGCGAAGGAAAAATACATGTACCCCTCGGGTGTGAAGACATAGTCGCTTCCGGCACCGCCGGCGCCGTAGGCCTCGGTCAGCAGCAGCTGGAGCTGTCCGTCCGGGCCGTATGGGGTTACGGTGTAGTAACTGCCCGCGGGCACGCTGACCTCGAAGCTGGCGCCAAAGGGGTTGGAGCTGTACGGCGGGAGCGACTGCACGTCGATAATCTGGCTGAGGGACACATTCGTGCGGTAGGTGTCAATGTAGTCGGCGAGGTCTATGACCGTCTCAGCCGGACCGCCGGACTCGTATTCAGCCAGTACGGCGGAGGCTATGGCGCGTTCAACCACACCGCGGGGCTGCTGCGTGTCTATTGTCCAGGGGCGGTCCACATTTTCAAAGCTGAAGAATACGCCGGGACGCGGAGACAGCGTGAAGGTGTCGCAGCCGGCCAGGTTCCAGCGCCCCTCGGACGTGCCCTCGCCGGAACCGCAGTCCCAGACGAGCGTCCAGACGGCGTGGTCAGCGAGCACGCTCTCGCGCTCTCGCGGCTGCCGTAAACGGTCTCGCTGCTGAAGGCGTAGCTCTCCGCCGTCGATGAGATGTACACCCCGGCCCCGGCGCAGAAAACCAGAGCCAGCGCGGCGAGGAGCAGGAAAACCTGCGAGCGTTTTGTCATGTCAGGGCCTCCTTCCGGTGAGGGTGAGACGGTATGCCTCGTCCAGCCAGACGGTGCGGCAGCCGTCTGGCTGCGGGGGAAGGAAGATGTAGGTCTCAGGGCGCACCGGCGCCAGCCACTCGGCGTACTCGGCTCCGCCGCTGCCGAAGACGGCCAGGGCATGGGTGCGGTAAAGATCCCCAGCGGAGAGTTCCGGCAGGCTGCACGTCACGCTGTAGAGCACGGCCATGCGCTCGCCGTCCGTAATGAAGTCCACGGCATTGGCGTCGGCCCAGGCGTCGGCGGAGTCCGGAAACCAGTCCGGCACGGCCTCCAGCCGGGTGTCCGCCGTGAACAGCTGCCGGTATTCGCCGTCAGAGTACGCGCAGGCCGCGGCGATGCCGTCACGCTGCGCCGCGGGGCGCAGCACGAACACGGAACCGGCCCCGGAATGGAACCCGCTCAGGCTTGCGGCCATGCCCAGATATCTCCCCGCCGTCTCCTCCGGCGTGAAGAGCCGCAGCCGCTGGACAAACGCGCCGGTGGCGGCGTCCAGCACCGTGAGGAACAGGCCGCCGTCCTCGCGGGTGTAGAGCAGCAGGCGCTCGCCGTCATAGCTCAGGTCAAGTTTGGCCTCGTACCAGTCCGCGCCGGGGATGAACACGTTCTCGATATTCTCAAAGCTGCACTCGCCGGTGAAGTCCTCCTGCGCCCACCAGCGCTCTGCCGAGGTGTCCGCGTCCGGCGTGCATCTCACGCGGAACACGCCCCAGTCCCCGCCGGGGAGCAGGGAGCCGTCGAGCCTCTCGCCGCTGCTCTCGAGGCGCAGGTCGAGGACGAAGTAGAGCCAGCCGTCCGGGGCGAAGACGCTGCTGGAGTCCACGTTGAGGTTATATTCTCCGCTCAGGTACTCGGCCGAGAATTCGCGCGGGTTATACTGCCCTCTGGGCATGTACTGCACGTTCAGCTCGATTTCGCCGGGCAGGGGCACGCACAGGGCGCCGTAGACCTCAGTGCTGTCCTCGCCGTTGAGGCGGCTGCCGGTGAGCAGCAGCGGGACGCAGCTGGTGTAATCGTTGAGCGCCGCTTTGCCGGAGACGGCGTCGTCTCCTGGGCCCTGCGGCAGCAGGTCGGAGAAGATCTCCGCGAACACGGGGTCTTTGGGCGGCGCGCCGCCGGAGGAGTAGGCCGAATAATATGCAGTCGCGTGCAGGGAGGGGCCGCGCGCCGTGCGCGAGGCGCCGGTGCGCTCCGCCGGCCAGCTGACGCCGGTGCCGGATATGCCCGAGGCGGGGTCATAGGCCGTGTCGAGCACCAGGTGTGCGTTCACCACGGACGTGAGCTCCAGGCCGAAGCCCTCCGCCGCTTCTCGTCTGCCGTAAACGGTCTCGGCACTCAGGCTGCGCGCGGCGGCGCACGAGTACAGTGCGGCCCCGCCGGACACGGCAAAGGCCAGCGCCAGCGCGGCGAGGAGCAGGAAATATTTGGAGCGTCTCATGGCGTGACCTCCCTTGGTTCGGCGCTAAGCGTCAGGGCGCGTTCGGCGAAGGGCTGCTGGCGGAGCAAGGCGGGGAGCCATTCGCAGAAGACGAGCTCGCCGTCCTCGTACACGCTCAGGCGCGAGTAGTACTGGTATCGCATGCCGTGGTCCGGCAGCCAGTCGCCATAGTCGAGGATGGCCAGGCGGTGTCCGTCCCAGGCGCACATCTCCCGCGTAAAGTGGAGGAACGCATTGCTGCCGGCGCATGCGCCCTCCGGCTCGGGCAGCGAGGCCGTATCCACGGCGCACACGCCCTCGTACATTCCCGCGCTGTTGAGCGCGGCGGCGTTGAGAGAGTGGCCCCACTCGAGCACGACGCAGCCGTCCAGCGCCGTGAACGTGCTGTAGCCGGAACCGGCCTCGTCCGAGAGATAGGTGCACTGGGTGAGCGCCCCGGCTGCGGGGTCTATTACCCGGAGCCAGAGCTCACCCGCGCAAGTGGTGAAGAGCAGCAGCCGCCCGTCCGCGTCCACGCCCAGCAGCGCGCTCTCCCACTCCGCCTCCACGCTGCAAAGGCGCTCGAGCGTGGAAAAATCGGCTGTCAGCGGGTAGGAGTCCGGGTCGGACTCATAGCCGGAGCTGTCGCAGTCCAGGGCGTATATGTCAAGCGTCCCGGAGCCGCCGGGCTCGGGGCCGGTGAGACAGAGCGTGAAATACGCCCTGTCCCCGGCGTATGTGAAGCTGGTACATGCGCTGTATTCAAGATCCTCCCCGGGTGAGAAGGACATGCTGCCGCCGCTCTCCGTGAGCTCCACCGTCACGTCGAGCCAGACGTCGCAGGCCAGGGGCAGCGCAGCCTCGGCGCCGCCGTCAGAATTGGTGAGCTGCAGGCCGCTCTGATCGTGCAGCCGGGCCGTGAGCGTACCGGTGTAGGCGTTGAGCAGCACGGGGCCGGAGAAGCGGCCCGTGCCGCCGTCAAAGCCGGCGACGGCGTCGTCGAATATGTCCTGCGCCCAGGGGGCGAGGCCGCTCAAATCCGGCTCGGGGCCCTCCCATTCGGCATGGCCGTAAAGGCCGGCGGCCTTGGCGCGGAGCATCTGCCCGGCCGGATAATCGTCCTGCGCCGGCTCCGTGCGGGGCAGGATACCGCCGCGGGAGACGGTTTCGCCGCTGCCCGCGTCGTAGCTGGCCGAGAATTCCACGCGCGAATACAGCACGTCGCGCTCGTGCACGGTGATGCCCTCCGCGGCGGAGCGCTCACCGGCAAGCACTTCCCCGGCGAGGTCAACAGCGCCGAACTGGGCGTTGACGTATATGCTGGCTCCCGCGAAGAACACCAGGGCGACAGCGGCGAGCAGTATGAAGGAGCGGGACCGGAATTTCATGGCGTCACCTCCGCGGTGAAACCGGCGTCAGGATATGTGGCCACCCAGTCCATTACGTTCCAGCTGTTTATGCCGGACTCCAGCCACTCGCAGCAGAGGAGTTCGCCACCGGGGCCGAACACGCTCAGACGCTGCCAGCCCGGCCGCAGGGCACCGTCGCCGTACAGGTGCCCGTCCTGGAGCAGAACAATCCGCTCGCCGTCGGTGGCCAGCTGGACTATGCTGCCGAATACGTCCCACTCCGGGCCGGAGTAACGCTCCGGCACGGGCAGCCCGGCCAGGTCGGCCGTGAGGGCCGGGGCGTACTCTCCGCCGCTCTCCGTGAGCGCGATGGCCGTGTCGGCCACCAGGACGACGTGGCTGTCCGCGCCGGGCCAGCTCTCCAGCAGGCCCACGGCCTCGGCAAAGTCCTGTCCGTAACTGTCGCTCAAACCGTCCTCGTCTATGAGCGGCAGCCGCTGGGTTAGCCGGCCGTCGAGGCTAAGGACATTCAGGTACAGCGTCTCCTCCTCGGCCGTGAAGAGCAGCAGCCGGCTGCCGTCGCCGCTCAGCGCAAGCTTCATGCCGTCAGCGCCGCCGGAGACGGGGTACACAAGCTGCGCCCGCGCAGGGTCAGCCGTCACACGGCTGATTCCGTCGTCCTCGCCGCAGGGGATGCGGTATACGCCCCAGCTCCCGCCGGGCAGAAGCGCGTCCTCGAGCGGCTCGCCGTCCGGGCCGTATACGGTGAGGAGCATATAGATATCCCCGCCGGCATAGACGCTGGAGCTGCTCACGCGGCAGCCGTACCCCTCCGGCACGCTCAGCTCGAGCCTGGCCCTGTCTTCGCTGTATTCAAGATGTGCGTCAACGGGGTATTCCCAGTCCAGGAGCACGGGGAAGCAGTCCGACAGGTCGATGCGGCCGAAGAGGTCGCCTTCACGGCCGAGGTCGGCAGAGGCGGAAAAATCGAGCGGAAGATATTCGGTGAGGTCGTTGAGGTACACGCGCTTTGTCACTTCGCCGTGCCCGTCCAGCCCGGACGCTAGGGCCTGGTATATGTCGTCGATAATGCCGTCGTAGAACTCGGCATCCACGGGCAGGGATTTGCTGTAAAAACCGCCTCGCACCCCGGCAACGGTGCAGTAGAGGTAGGTGTCAACGGGCCCCTGAAAGCGCAGCGGCTCCGCCGTCCAGCGCACGTCCGTATCCGTCTCGCCGGTGAGGGCGTCAAACTCCATATCCCACGACAGGTGGTATTCCAGCACTGCGAGCTCACTCACCGTTACGCCATCCGCCGCCTCGCGGCTGCCGTACAGCAGCTCGCTGCTGAAGCCGAGCGAGTCGGCGTCCGCGCGCAGGTATATATTAGCACCCAGGCAGAGCGCGAGGGCCAGCACGGCCAGGGCGATGAAGGCCCGGAACCGGCCCTTCATGTCTCGTCCCCGCCGCCGAGCTCGTCAATGGCCCGGGAGATGCGGTCGGCGCGGTAATTCCAGGCGCTCTTTACGTAGTCAATCAGGCTCTCGCCGCGCTCTTCGAGCTCGGACATGGACACGTCGCCGGTGATGCATCCCTTGTGGATGAGCACGGCGCGGCTGATGAAGCCGCTGACCTCCTCCAGCAGATGGGTCGAGAGCAGCACGGTCTCGCCCTCGGTGAGTATGCCGAGCAGCACCTTGTAGAAGTCCTCGCGGTTGAAGATGTCGTTGCCGGCAAAGGGTTCGTCCATGAGGATGTAATCGGCACCCTGGCTGAGCGCCAGCACGACCTCAAACTGGTTCTTCTGGCCGGTGGAGAGGCTGCGCGCCGCCCCGGACATGGGTATGGCGAAGAAGTCCATCAGCACGTCGAAGCGCCTGCGGTTGAACTTGGGGAAGTGCTCGGCGTAAAACTGCGCGTGGCCCTTCGGCGAGAGGTCGGGGAAGAAGCTGTGTTCGCTGGTGGCGAAGGCGATGCGCTCCAGGTTGGCGTGCGTGATGGGCTCGCCGTCGAGCGTTATGCGGCCCTGATAGCGCAGGAACCCGAGTATGCACTTCATCAGCGTGGTCTTGCCGGCACCGTTTTCGCCGAAGAGGCCCACGAGCTCCCCGCGGGGCAGGGACAGGCTCACGTTGTTCAGCGCGAGCTTGGAGTTATATTTCTTGCTGACGTTTTTTATCTCAAGCATTTTAATGCCCCCTAGTGAGTTAAGAGATGTATGAGCTCCTCCCAGGCGCCGGGCGGTATATATTCCGCTGGCACGGCGCGCATGTAGCCCGCGCCCAGGACCAGGGCCAGCCCGCGCCAGAGCAGCTGGCAGGCCAGCAGTCCCAGCACCGGTATGGTGCAGCAGCGCACGACGGGCTCAAGGCGGCGGCGCAGCCTGCGCATGGTGTATATGGCACGGCTGCCGCCGCGGTAGAGATAGGAGAGATAGCGGAAGAACATCCATACAAAGGCCGCGCTCGCCACGCCGAAGGCTATGACGCCCGGCATGAGCATCTCCACACAGCCGGGGAAGTGTTCAAAACTGTGGCTGTTGACCATGCTGTACCGCGCGTTCATAAAGGCCGTGACGTAGCCCAGGAGCAGCACGGCGGCCGCGCTTGAAATGAAAATGGCGGCGAGGCCGAGCTCGCGGCGCAGGCTGAAGCCGGGCGGGACCAGGCGGTCAGTTCTGTCCAAGCTGCTCACCTCCGGCGGCGTCGTAGTCGGAGACGCCGTCGTCGTCCTGTTCGCGGCTGTGTATGGAGATGAGCATACAGGCCAGCGATATGGCGCAGACCGCCGCTATGAGCGCCTCGTACGTGTATTCGCCCACGGAGGCAAACACCGCGTCCGTGAACCAGGCCAGGGCCAGCAGCACGAAAGGCGAGAGCGCCAGTTTCCCGCGACGGGAGATGAAGCCGGAGTAGGCCGTGGAGCAGCCGAGCGTGAAGAGTACGGCGGCCATGCGGATATAGACCGGCCAGTCGCCGAGGGGGAACACGGCGTGCGTGGGCGTGCTGGTGACCATGGCGACCAGCAGCGACATGTTCCCGGCGCTGCCATAGCCGTTATTCTGCAGCCAGAGCCCGTAGAAGAGGCATACCGCGCCCTGCACCATCAGGAAAATGAAGAGCGCCATACCGGCCGCCGCGCCCTGCCAGAGGAAGGCCGTGCGCTCGCTCACGCGCAGGCGGCGCAGCGTGTAGCCGGGCTGGACGCCGCTGCGCTCGCGCAGGGGCAGCATCAGCAGCACGGCCAGCAGCGTGACACCTGTTTTGACCACTATGCCCGCGGCGTCAAAGAACCCGCCGCCGAAGCCGCCGTAGCCGGCTATGGCCTCGTCCAGCGCGCTGTGCAGGCGCCAGAAGGTGGCCGCCGCGCCCAGTACGGACACCAGCAGCGTGGGCCAGAGCATGTATCTGGACATGAATACGAATACGGAAAGGTGTTTTTTCATTGGTCTTTGTCCTCCTCCCAGGCCCGGCTTATGAGCCGTATGGCCTCATCGAGCGTTACGCCCATTTGCTTTAGCTGCAGCGCCGCCGCGGCGGCGCCCTCGACGACCAGCTCGCCCCTGAGCTCGTCGCGCTTTTCCGGTGTGTATATCACGAAGCTCTTCGCGCCCGCGTGCGATACCAGTATGCCCTCCTCCTCGAGTATGCGGCAGGCCTTCTGCACCGTGTTGGGGTTTACACCCAGCAGGGCAGAGAGCATCCTCCGGCTGGGCAGCTCGTCCCCATCGGGTATCTCGCCCGCCACGATGCCGCGCTTGACGTAGGTCACAATCTGCTGGTATATGGGCGCGCTGCCCTCGGGCCTGAAGCCCTCAAACGAGACCAAGCTGACCACCTCCAAACTGTGTTACACGACTAATACACTTTCTAACCGTATTATACGCATAATACAGTTTGTTTGTCAACAGAAAAAGCATTATGCCGCCGGTCCGAAAGGACCGGCGGCATAATGCGCCTGAAAACGGGCGGCAGGAGGCGGTTTTTGCCTGGTGCGCGCCGGTATGAAGTTGCTTTGCGCGGGGCCTGTTCCCGGGCGGGCAGCTAGCGGGGCAGCTCCGGGTCGAGCCGGAGCACGATGGGACGGACGAGACGGAACAGTATATATCCGGCAAATCCGCCGGCCGTGTTCATGATCAGGTCCGTCACGTCGAAGGTGCGCCGGTTGGAGACCGCGCCCCAGCAGTAGAGCAGCTGTATGCTCTCGATGGCCAGGCTGGCCAGGAAGCTGAGGGCCGCCACCTTGATGAAGCCGCGCCGTTTCAGCGTGGGGAGCAGGAAACCCAGCGGCAGGAACATAACAAAGTTGAGTATAACGCCCCGCCTTGCCCCCAGGTAGCCGTGCTTTATATCGACGAAGGGCTCCAGGTTGACTTCATCGAGGAAGAGCGGGTTTGCGCCCGGGATGGCCAGCTGGAAGGGCATCAGCGTCACATACGCCACCATGCAGAGGTAGACGTACAGAAGCGTGAACCATACCCTGTAGCGCCTGTCGCGCTTTTGCAGGCGCAGGCTGTAGAGCAGCAGGTAGAACGTTGCGAGCAGGGCAAAATCAAACAGGATGTCGAACATAGCTTTTCCTTTCACGCGGGGAAATGTCCAATCATAGTAACACAAGCCCGGCGCGAGGTCAAGCGAATCACGAGGTGACGCTGCGTATGTCGTCCATGCTTCCGAGGACGAGCACATGCTCGGCGGTGCTGAACTTGTAGGCCGGGTCGAGCACCGGATGGAGCTTTTCATCGTCGGTGCGGGCGGCGATGAGGTTGAGGTTGTAGCGCGAGCGCAGGCCGACGTCGGCGACAGAGCGGCCCATCCACTCCGCCGGGGGCTCGATCTCGCAGATGGCGCAGCCCTCGCTGAGGCTGATGAAGTCGAAGATGCGCTCGCTCGATTCGCGCACGGCGATGCGCTCGGCGGCGTCGCGCTCCGGATAGATGATGTAGTCGGCCCCGCAGCGGCGCAGGAACTTGGCTTCCAGGTCGCGGTCAGCCTTGCTGTAGACGCGGGTGGCGCCCAGCTCCTTGAGCTGGTCGGTGATCTCCAGGCAGGCCTGGAAGGCCTGGTTTACGCAGACAAAGCAGGCGTCGAAACTGGGTACGTCGAAGCTCCTGAGCACGTCGATGTTCGTGCAGTCGGCGACCTTGGCCTCCGTGACGTAGGGGAGCATGTCCTCCACCGCCTCGGCGTTCTGGTCAACTATCATGATTTCGCACTTGTTGCGGCAGAGGGCCTGGCAGAGATGGTGGCCAAAGGTGCCCATGCCGATGATGAGGAATGATTTCATCCTGACTGACCTCCGTTAACCTATTGTTACAGATTCCTCCGGGCAGCGCACGCGCGCGTGTGCCCGCCTTTCCAACAGGGCCATTGCAAACGAGAGGCTGCCCACCCGGCCCAGATACATGAGCAGAACTATGATTACCGCGGAAAAATCGCACAGATCCCGTGTGATTCCTGTGGTCATGCCCACCGTGCCCATGGCGGAGAAGACCTCGAAGAGCACGTCCGTGAGCTCGAAATCCTGCACCAGGCAGATGAGGAGCGCGCCTGTGAGGGCGAGGGAGAGATTCATGAAGACCATCACGCCCGCCTGACGCATGTTGTCGCTGGAGATGCGGCGGCCGAAGATCTCCGGGTCGCGCTTGCCGCGCACGCCGGCTGCCAGGCCCACGGCCAGGACGGCCAGGGTAGTGGTCTTGACGCCGCCGGCCGTGGAGCCGGACGAGCCGCCGATGAACATGAGGATGATGGTCAGCAGCTTGCTGCCGGGCGAGAGCGCCGCGGTGTCCACGCTGTTGTAGCCCGCCGTGCGCGGAGTGACCGAGGAGAAGAAACTCACCAGCACCTGCTCGCCGAAGGTCATGTCCGCGTTCATGCGGTTGCGCTCCAGGAAGAAGAATATAACCGCGCCGCCGACGGTCAGCACTGCGCTGGTGACCAGCACCAGCTTGGTCTGCAGCTCGTAGCGCCGCCAGTTGAGCTTGTTGCGCTTGATGTCGTCCCAGACCAGGAAGCCCAGTCCGCCGATGGTGATGAGGGCCATTATGGTCACGCAGACCAGCGCGTCGTCGTAGTACGCGGTCAGCGAGGCGTAGTTGCCGATGATGTCGAAGCCGGCGTTGCAGAAGGCCGTGACCGAGTGGAAGATGCCGAACCAGAGGCCCTCCCAGAAGCCGCGCTCGGGGATGAAGCGGATACACAGCAGCGCCGCGCCCACGCCCTCGAAGAGCAGCGTACCCCAGCCGATGGTGCCGGTTATCTCCGTGATGCGCCCGATGCCGGAGGAGCTTATCGAGGCCGCCATGACACCGCGCTCATGCATGCTCATGCGCCGCTTGACCAGCTTGGAGAAGAGCGTGGCGATGGTCATGAAGCCGAGGCCGCCGATCTGGATGAGCACCAGTACCACCGCCTGCCCGAAAAACGACCAGTGCGTGCCCGTATCCACCATGACGAGGCCGGTGACGCAGCTGGCGCTGGTTGCGGTGAAGAGGGAAGGAATAAAGCCCGTGACCTCCCCCGTTGCCGAAGAGACCGGCAGCATCAAAAGCAGCGTGCCGACCATGATGACAAGGAAGAAGCCAAGGGCTATCGTCTGGACTGATGTAAGCTGTTTGCCTTTCATACCACACACCCGGGACTTAAGCCGTCCCGTCAGGCTTGAAGTAGTGCGGCCATTATACCACAGACGTGATAATATGCAATCAGCAATATATACAATTATTACAATGTAAAATTATGCTGTTTAACCAGAGACGTTCCTCCCGCGTGCCCAGGCGCGGCGTGGCCGGGGCGGTCACTGCCCGAGTCCGGCGTACGCCTCGCGCGGGCGCACGTCGCCCAGGGCGGTGACGGACAGCTGCCTGAAATCTATCAGCCTGCGCGCCAGCGACAGCACGTCGCCGGCGGTGACGGCGCTGTAGCGCTCCAGCAGTTCGTCGACCTCCATGGCGCGGCCCAGCAGCAGCTCGCCCTGGCCGAGCCTGCGCATGCGCGCCAGGGTGCTCTCCAGGGCCAGGACGGCCCCGGACTCGGCCTGGGCGCGGGCCCGGTCCATCTCGGCCCGGGTGGGGCCGTCGTCCAGGAAGCGCAGCAGCTCGGCCACGATGGCCTCCAGGGCCCGTGGCTCGTTTTCGGCGCTGGTGGCAGCGCCGATGCCGAAGAGGCCCGTGTCCGCCCAGGTCATGTCAAAGGTCTCCAGGTCGTAGCACAGCCCCAGCTCGTCGCGCAGACGGCGGTAGAGCCGGGAGCTGGCCGAGCCGCCCAGGATGGCGTTCATGATGCCCAGCGTGCAGCGCTCGCCGCTCTCATAGGTGATGCCCGGGAAGGCCAGCAGCAGCTGGTTCTGTTCTGTCGCGCGCTTTTCCACGGCGATGCCGGGCGTGTACCGGGACGGCTCCGCGGGTACGGGCGCGGACGTGGGCAGCTGGGCGAGGCTGCCTGTGAGCCGCTCCAGGTCCCGGTCGCGGAAATGCCCGGCGCAGGCCACGACGATGTTGGCGGGGACGTATTGCCGCGCCTTGAAAGACAGCAGCGTACCGCGGCTCATGGCCAGCACGCTCTCGCGCGAGCCGAGCACGGGCGCGCCCAGCGGGCCCGGGAAGCAGGTGCGCACCAGCAGCTCGTTGGCCACGTCGTCCGGCATGTCGTCGTACATGCGTATCTCGTCGAGGATGACGCCGCGCTCGGTGTCCATGTCGGCGCTGTCAAAGCGCGAGCGGAGGAACATGTCTCCCAGCAGCTCCGCGGCCGCGGCGAGGCTGGTGTCCAGCGCGCGGACGTAGTAGCTCGTGCAGTCGCGCGAGGTGTAGGCGTTTACCTCCGCGCCCAGGCCGTCCATGCGCTCGGCCAGCTCGGTGCCGGTATACTTATCGGTGCCCTTGAAGAGCATGTGTTCTATGAAATGTGCCGCACCGGCCTCATCCCCGCTCTCATACCGGGAGCCGGAGCGCACCCAGATGCCCAGCGAGGCGCTGCGCACCCCGTCCGCGTGGTCGAGCACCACGGTGACGCCGTTGGGCAGGACTCTTTTTTCGTACATTAAAACGCCAGCTTTCACGTATGTATCCGCACCGGTGCCGGCGCGGTGAAATTATCTGTCATATTCCCTTGTTGGCCCGCATATACTGATTGTATGCTGTTCATTCGGAGGTGACTGAAATGGATCGGGACATCGACGATCTCATATTTGGCAGTGCCGGCGCTGATGCTGATGCAAGCGACCGGTAAAAACCGCAGCCCGGCTCTCCGCCGGGCTGCTTTGCTGTTACTCCCAGGGTTCCCGGTAGTCCTGCCGCCCGTCCTCCCGGCCGAACCTGCCGCGGCTGTCATGCTGCGAGTCGATGGAGATGACGGCGAGGTAATATCCCGCTCTTGTGGTCTGTATATAGGGCGTTACATAGACGCTGGCAAAGGGGATGATAGTCAGCAGGTACCAGCCCAGGAAGGAGAGGTCGAGGATGAAGAGCTCGCCCTTGCGCCCGTACATCAGGCGCTTGCTCTCGCGGATGCAGTCCATGACGCGCATCTCCGGGTGTTCCAGCAGCAGGTAGATGGCCAGCCGGTACCTGTAAGCGGCGACGATGCCGGGGATTATGAACAGCAGGCTCCACAGGAAGACGAAGAGGCCCTCGAGCAGGTTCAGCGCGATGAGGCGGAGAAAATGCGAGAACCCGTCCACCAGGTTCCAGACGCTGTTTTCCTCCCGCCTTGCGGCGTGCAGGCAGAAGATGACCATGCCGGCGCCCAGCATGGCGCCCGCTACCTGCAGCAGGAACGCCAGCAGGTAGGCAAAGGGCTCCGTGTAGAGGCGCGTATAGTACTCCGGAGCGATATACAGCCACATGCGACCCTCCTCCAGATCCAGCACGTAGTGCACCAGGTCAGAGGGGAAGAGCAGCCGGCCGTTGAGCTGGCTTATTATGAATGTGACCACGGCGTAGACCAGCGCCGTGAGATAGGGGCTGGTCCTGGACTGCCTCATGCACGCGCGGGCCTCGGCCTTCAGTGCGGCTCGGTTTATAATCATGTATCTCATCACCATCCCAAAATGCTGTGCCGGCCGTGTGCCGGCAATGGTATTATAACAGAAAGCGGGCGGATATGACAGAGGTTTTAAGCCCGCTGCAGCTCGCGCGTGTCAACCCGCTCCGGCCCGGGCGGGAAATCCGCCGGGGCATACGCCGCCGCGGCCGCAGCGCAGCCGGGTATGCCGGGGTAGAGCCGGTATTCAACCCCGGCGAAGGGGGAGACGATGACGCCGCTCTCGCGCCGGAAGCGCGTGTCCCTCAGGCTGCCGCTGCCGGTGAGCTTGAAGGCGGCCTCGCGCAGGCACCAGAGCTCGTGCAGCGTGAAGCAGCGCCGCTCGCTCTGGGACATCAGCCTCTCCGCAAAGGGGGCGTCCTTCTCCGAGATCAGCTGCACGTCGGCCCCGACGGGGCGGGAGGAGAGCGCGCAGAGGACAAAACCGCGCGTGTGGCTCAGTGAAAAGCATATGTCGGGGCGCGAGGGGAAATACGGCTTGCCGCCATCCAGGCCCGCCGCTGGCAGCCCGCCGAGGCCGAAGTCACGGCGCAGCGCCCATGCCAGCAGCGACCAGGCCGCGGCGCTCTCCGCCGCGGGACGCCGGCCGGGCGCCAGCGCGCGCGAGGGGTCAAAGCCCGCGGTGCCGGCAAAGTAAATATGCATCGCGCTTTGCCACCTCCGATAGTGCATTTTCCCGAAATTGCGACGGGACACCACAAATTATACTACATCTAGTAATCTAAAGCTACCACATTTGCGAAGCTTGTGTTATAATGTTTTATACTGCCCAGGTTGTGCGGTAAAATCTGAAGATGTGAGGGGCGTGTGCACCATCAAGAAGATACTGGTACTTGAAGACGAGAGCGGCATACGCAGCTTTGTCGTTATAAATCTGCGCCGCAACGGCTATGAGCCGGTTGAGGCGGCGACGGGCGAGGAGGCGCTGGCTGCGCTGGCCTCGGACCCGGATATAAGCGTGGCCCTGCTGGACGTTATGCTGCCGGATATAGACGGCTTTGAAGTCTGCCGCCGCATACGCGCGTCCGGCTCCAAGATGGGCATCATCATGCTCACCGCGCTGGGCCAGGAGATGGACAAGGTCACCGGGCTCATGAACGGCGCGGACGACTACGTGACCAAGCCGTTTTCGCCCGCGGAGCTCATAGCGCGCGTGGACGCCCTCTGCCGCCGCATGGGCGCGGCCGAGGAGCCGGAGGAGCCGGAGATCGTCAGCGGCCCCTTCCTCCTCAACCCGCGTAACCGCACGCTGGACAAGAACGGCGAGCGCGTAAAGCTGACACAGACGGAGTACTCCATCATGAAGCTCTTTATGGAAAACCCGGGCAAGGCCCTCTCGCGCGAGGACATCCTCGAGAACGTCTGGGGGACGGACTACAAGGGCGAGCTCAAGATAGTGGACGTCAACATACGCCGCCTGCGCATAAAGATCGAGGACAACCCCACCTCTCCGGAGTATATAACCACCATCTGGGGTTACGGCTACAAGTGGGGTTCGTGATATGGAGGAGAAAAACACAAAACCGGCGCAGAATGTGCTCGTCCAGGCGCAGGATGGAGGCGGCGGGGAGCACGGCGCCGCGTCCCGACCCCTGGGCTTTATCAGGCGGCTCTTCTCCGATGAGCGGCCTGAATCGCTGCGGGGACTGAAGGGGGTCTGGCTCCTGGTCAGCTCCGTGGGCGCGGTGTGCGTTGTGCTGGCACTGCTCTTCGCCCTGTTCTGGGACCGTATCTGGGCCTGCGCCTTTGCGGCGGCGGCCATCCTGATCCTGCTGCTGAGCAACCTCTGGTTCCGCGAACGGGTCACCAGCCCCATACTGGGCCTGGGCGACACGGCGCGGCACATAGCCGACGGCAGCTACGGCACCCTGGCCGAGCGCCTGCGCGACGACGAGATAGGCGCGCTGACGGACGCCATCAACGACATGTCCGTCAAGATCGGCAAGGCCGACCGCGTGCAGAACGAGTTCATATCCTCGGTCTCCCATGAGCTGCGCACCCCGCTCACGGCCATCACGGGCTGGAGCGAGACACTCCTCTATGACGAGGCGCTGCAGGGCGACTCGCGCCGCGGCATTGAGATCATCTCCCGCGAGGCCGGACGGCTCACGGGCATGGTCGAGGAGTTGCTGGAGTTCACCCGCATGCGCGACGGCCGCTTTACGCTCAACCTCGAGCAGGTGGACGTGTGCGCCCTGATGGACGAGGTCTGCTTCACCTACAGCGAGTTGCTGCGCCACGACGGGCTGGAGCTGGACTACGACGCGCCGGAGGGCGGCCTGCCCTTCGTTACGGGCGACCCGCGCCGCCTGAAGCAGGTGGTGCTCAACATACTGGACAACGCCGTCAAATACGGTCGCGGCGGGCGCACGATAGAGGTATCCGTGGCCCAGCAGGGGGAATACGTGAAAATTGCCGTCCGCGACCACGGGCCCGGCATCGCCAGGGAGGACATGCCCCACGTCAAGGAGCGCTTCTACAAGGGCAGGGGCAAGGAACGCGGCAGCGGGATCGGCCTTGCCGTCTGCGACGAGATAGTCACGCGGCACTCCGGCAAGCTCACCGTGGACAACGCGCCGGGGGGCGGCGCGCTGGTGACTGTGCTGCTGCCGGTGGAAACTCAATAAGCAAAGGAAATACCAATGGCAAAGAAAGATAACAACCAGGTCTGCTTCCGCACCTCGATAGGCGGCCAGGCGCTGATGGAGGGCATCCTCATGCGCGGGCCGGACAAGCAGGCCATCGTCTGCCGGACGGAAAACGGACTGACCGAAAAGGTTGAACCCCTCAACCTTGTAAAAGACAGGCACCCTGTGCTGGGCTGGCCGTTCATACGCGGCCTGGTCACCTTCGCCGACTCCATGGTGAAGGGCATGAGGGCGCTGACATACTCCGCCAGCCTCCTGCCGGAGGACCAGCAGGAGGAGCCCAGCAAGTTTGACATCTGGCTGGAAGAGAAGCTGGGCAGCGAGAAGGCCGAGAAGATAGTGATCGGCATCGCCGCCGTGTTCGGCGTGCTGCTGGCGGCGGCGCTGTTCCTGTTCCTGCCCACGTTCGTGGCTGGGCTTATCCCCGGCATAGAGGGGCATTACACCGCGCGCAGCCTCATAGAGGGCGCGATGAAGATAGTCATCTTCCTGGTGTACCTGGGCCTGGTGGCGCGGATGAAGGAGATAAAACGGCTCTTTTCCTACCACGGCGCGGAGCACAAGACCATCTTCTGCTACGAGAAGGGCCTGCCGCTGACGGTGGAGAACGTGCGGCCGCAGAGCCGCTTCCACCCGCGCTGCGGCACCAGCTTCCTGCTGGTGGTGATTATCCTGGGCATCTTTGTGGGGCTGTTTATCCAGGTGGACAACACGCTCCTGCGCTTCTGCCTGCGCCTGCTGCTCCTGCCGGTAATAGTCTGCGTGGCCTATGAGCTCAACCGCTGGGCCGGCCGGCACGACACGAACATAATCTCGCGCATCGTCACCTGGCCGGGCAAGCAGCTGCAGCGGCTGACCACCAACGAGCCCGACGACGGCATGATAGAGTGCGCCATCCGGGCCATGGAGCTGGTTATACCGGAGGAAAAGGGCAAGGACGCCTGGTAAGGCTGCTTTGAAAGGCCGCAGCGGCCTTTCAAAGCAAAGCCCCGGAAAAAATGAATTCAAATGAGCCGCGAAGCGCTCCAACTCACGTCTGCGCAGCGGCTCAAGAGAGGGGGAAAATCATGCCGCGCACATACAGCGAACTATACATTTCCGTGCGGAACGCCCTGCGCTCGGCGGGCATCGAGGCCGCGAACGTCGAGGCCAGGCTGATTGCAGCCACCGCCTCAGGCAAGACGACGGCTCAGCTGCTGCGCGACATGGCCCTTTACGACACTGACGAGGTGGAGAAAAAGGTTGGGGACATGCTCCGCCGCCGCCTCGCGGGCGAGCCCGTGGCGTATATAACCGGCGTGTGGGAGTTCCGCGGCCTGCCGATGGAGGTCTCGCCCGATGTGCTCATACCGCGTGTAGACACTGAGGTGCTGGCCGAGGAAGCCATCAACTGGCTGACGAGAAACAGGCGTGACGCGCGTGTGCTCGATTTGTGCTCCGGCACCGGCTGCATAGGCTGTGCAATCGCCGATGCACTGCCGCAGTGCCACGTCGTACTCGCGGACATCAGCCCCGAGGCCATAGAGCTCAGCCGCCGCAACGTCGCGCGCAACGGGCTGTCCGGCCGCATGAGCTACATGCTCGCCGACGCGACGAAGGCCCCGCCCGTCATGAGCGGCACATTCGACCTCATTGTCTCGAACCCGCCGTATATTGCAACCTTCGACATACTTACGCTCGACCCGTCCGTGCGCGACTACGAGCCCATCTGGGCGCTGGACGGCGGTGATGACGGGCTCGACTTTTACCGGGCCATACTCAAAAACTGGCTGGTCACCCTGCGCCAGGGCGGAATGCTGATGTTCGAGGTCGGCGAGGACCAGGCCGGCCCCGTAAAGGACATGATGCGCATGTCCGGCATGTATGACGCCGTGAGTGTAAAGGATACACGCGGCGTGGAGCGCGTGGTTAAGGCAAGGCTTTAAGCCTTCCTGAGGGGTTTCTTTTGGTCTTGGCCAAAAGAAATCCCTCAGACTCCAAAGAAAAGCCGCCTTTGGTGGGTGCGTTGGAACCTTTTGTTGGCGGTATTGGCTGGGTGGTCATCCCTTAGCAGAATACGTTCTTGTGCACCGCCGACCGCAGTTTGAGCCGCTAGCGCGGCTCGCCGCTGACGGATGCGGGTTGTCTGGGCCTTGGTCTTGCGTTGGGCGGATTTGTCCTGCCAGATGCGGCTGTTTAAGTCCTTAATCTCGCGTTGGCGCGCTTATCCTGCCGGGTGTTGCTGCGGCGGCTATGCCGCCGGGGCGCTTTTGGGTTGGCTGTGCCCCTGGGCTTAGGCTGGGTGCTTG
>OLRU01001076.1_pt1 | contig 25739 bp, 17 predicted proteins | sample 1672961 | NCBI WGS metagenome assembly OLRU01 (sample SAMEA3136741, study PRJEB25190) | human gut metagenome | biome: human gut; feature: human-associated habitat; material: faeces | place: Austria | collected 2013
TCATTGACTATAAAGAAGTAGTACAAATACGCTCTTGAGTTCTCAAACCACCACCGCACCAGCAAGCCGCCCCAATCTCCAGGAGCGAGGCCGCCGTGCTGAGCAGCAAGAGATAAACTTACACGAGAACCCGCAATCGCGCAACCCGCAGGGCGCAATGAAGCATGGAACCGTTGGAAATCCAACGTTCCATCGGCGTGTCGAAAACCGGGAAAATGCGTCCGGAAAGCGCCGATACCATCAGAATAGACCCCGAAAACCACAACCAGGTGAACGCAAAACCAATAGCTGTCGGCGTGTCGACCATCAACATGGTCAACCACATCCGCATTTTGAGGTCCAACCACGGTTCTCGCATGACAAAAGCCGGAAGCTCCGTGGTCAGCGGAGGCTCCCGGCTTTGTTGTTCGGCTACTGGATATTCAGCTTTGGTCATTCGAATCGCTGACCATTGCTAATGCTGCCTGTAGCCGACTGTTTTCAGTTATTACTTCAGTTATCGCTGATCAGGCAGCTCACTCGGCATTGGCCGGGCCGGCGGCAACCGGTTCTGCAGCCGACTCGACCGTGGCGACAGCCTTCTTGCGGTTCAGGTACCGCTTGATGGCCACAATCTCCAGGCCGATCACGAGCACCGCGGTCACGCCCCAAGCCACGTACATGGCGGTCTTCCAGATCGGGGTGGCGACCTTCGGCTCGCCATTCGCGTACTGCCAGCTGTTGGCGGCCGTGTACAGGATGTTGTGCGCGGCCTGACGCATGGCCTTCACGGAAGTGGCGGACTTATCGGTGATGTGGTTGGTGATCTTCGTGGTGGCAAGCATCGAATCGTTGCCCGCACGCACTTCCTGATCGGCGTTCTGGTAGCCGTAGCCGCCGAAGTAATCGGTCAGGACGAAGCCCTTGAAGCCCCACTCGCCGCGCAGCACGGTCTGCAGCAGGTTGCTGGAAGCGCCGGCGTAGGTGTAGCCGATGTAGTTGAAGGAGCTCATCACGGCCTGGGCGCCGCCTTCCTTCACGCTCATCTCGAACGGCTTCAGATAGGTTTCACGGATGGACTGCTCGTTGGCCCACGTGCACACCATGTTGGTGCGGTTGGTCTCCTGGTCGTTGAGTGCGAAGTGCTTCATGAAGGAGTACACGCCCTTGGACTTGGCGCCGGCGATTTCGTTGGAGGCCATCGCACCGGAGAGCAGGGAGTCCTCGGAGAAGTACTCGAAGGTACGACCGGAGAATGCCGAACGGTGGATGTTCATGGCCGGAGCGTACCAACCAGCCACGTGCATGTCGTGAGCCATGTCGCCGATCATCTCACCGAACTGCTTGGCGAGATCACGGTTCCAGGTGCAGGCGAACGCGGTGGAGGCCGGGAAGCCGATGGAGCCAACACCGGTGAAGTTGTTGTTCAGCGAGGCCGGGCCGTCGGCGTCGGTCAGCTGGATCTTGCCGACGGACTTCACAGCCGGAGTGCCGTAACCACCATTGGCGATCAGGTTGTCCATATCGTCGAAGGTGAGCTGGTCGAGCAGCTTGTCCCAATCGGCGTCGTCATAATCCTTGCCATACATCTGGTACAGCTTCAGGCCATTCTTGGCACCGGTGGTCGGCATCTCGTCCGAATCGTTGTCATACTTCTTCGGATCGTAGTTGCTGTTGTTGGTGAATTCGGCCTTGGCTTCGTCGCTCATCGAGAAGTTGGTCGGAGCGGCGGTGGCCTTGGCATAGTTCGCGAAGTGGCCCGCGCGAGACAGGTACGTCACGTCGCCGGCGGCGTAATCGAACTCGTTGGTGGCGGCCACGGCATCGCCGTTATGGGTGTTTGAGTCGGAATTGTAGGTGACGGTGTCCTTCACGGTGACCTTCTGATGGTCGATCACGTGGTGCGAATCGGACTGGATGGAGATGTCGTAATCGCCCTGCTCCAGCACGTACGCCTTAGCGTCCTTCTGGTCGTAGGAGGCCATGTCGTCATCGTCGAACTCGATCTTCACGGTCTGGGAAGCGCCCGGCTCGAGCTTCTTGGTCTTTTCGAACGCAACCAGGTTCTTGGAGGCCTTCTCGATGCCGCCATCGGTGTACGGCGGGTTGTAGTAGACCTCGACCACGTCCTTGCCGGCCTTATCGCCGGTGTTGGTGACGGTCACATCGAACGAGATCTTGCCGTTCTTGTAGGAGACCTTGCCCATCTCCTGCTTGAACGTCGTGTAGGACAGGCCGTAGCCGAACGGGAACATGACGGTGTCGTCGTAGTTGATCAGACCTTCGTCAGCGGCGGTCTCATAGAACTTGTAGCCAACGTAGATGCCTTCGACGTAGTTGACGAACGTCGGGGTCACCGTGACCTTGTCGCCACTGAAGCCCATGTAGGAAGCAGCGAGATCATCCGCATTGTCGTAAGTGAACTTGCCGTTCGTGCCGACGGACGAAGCGTTGCCGGCGGCAGTGCCATCGGTGTTGTTGAACACAGCGGTCTTGGTCAGGTCCTTCACGAACGTGTCGGAGGTCTTGCCGGACGGATTCACATCGCCGGCGAGCACCTCACCCAGTGCGGAGAAGCCGGTCTGGCCGGCCGGCGGGCACCACAGCACGGACTTGATCTGCGGATACTGGGACAGGAAGTCGAACTGGAACGCGTTGGCGCCGTTGTAGACGAGCGTCACCTTCTTGAAGTTCTTGGTGACCAGGTCGATCATGTCGCGCTCGGTCTGGGACAGCTGCAGGAAGTGCTCGCCATCCTTGAAATCTTCGTAGTCCTTGGAATTGTTGTTGTAGGTGATGCCCTTCGCCTTCATGTTCGTCGGCAGGTCAGCGCCTTCGCCGCCGACGCGGGTGATGGTGATGACGGCTTCGTCGGAGAAGTCCTTGGTGTCGGAGATCAGCTTGTCGGAATACTGCTTGGCCGGAACCTCAGGCAGGGTCCAATCCTGCGACCACATAGCCACCATCGGGCGGTCCTTGCGGTAGTCGGTGTACAGCTTGGTCAGCTCGGAATTGGTTTCGATGCCGGCCTGCTTCATGCCGTCAAGCATGGAAACGGTCTCGTACTGGTCGGACATGGAGCCGGAGCCGGTGCCGCCGTAAACCGGGTTGGTGGAGCCCCAACCGAACACGTTGACCTTCTTGTTGGACAGCGGCAGGTTGGAATCGTCGTTCTTCAGCATGGTGATGGCTTCCGACTGCACTTCCTTGGCCAGCTCGTTGGCTTTGGAAACGGTGGTGTCGGACAGCATGTACTTGGTGGTGGTCGCGTTGTTGAGCAGCGTGGAAAGCGGGCCGGTCAGCATCATGGACACGGCCACGACGATGCCTACCAGCGCCACCAGCCAGGATTCGGAATGGACGATCTTACGGGTCGCCACGTCCTTGACCGTCTTCTTGTTGACGGCGAAGGTGATGATCAGCGCGAGCGCGAACAGCACGCCGATCGCAATCAGATATGGTGTCAACCGATGACGTTCATGACATCAGCCATGTTGATTTGCAGCATGGTCTGCCTCCTCCTTGATTCTCATAACCAAACGACACATTGGCTCCGATGCCTTTATCGGAACCGCGAAACCATTCAACACTGCCCCGCATCTCATGGTTTCGGTGAAGTGGCTGCAGATGCGTGCGGCAAGTGAAGACACTTCTTCATGTCGATGATTCGATTTCATCAGACTTCAACGTGCGGCACATGGCGTTTTTCCCAGCCTGTCAATTCGCGTGCATAATCTGCACGCCAAGTACGATGGAAGTATGAGCGACTTAAGCGCATTGAATCTGGAAGCAGGCAGCCTGGTTGGCGGCTACACGTTGATTTCCCGGCTTGGTTCGGGTGCCATGGGCTCGGTATGGCGTGTGCGGGACGATGGCGGCCATCAATATGCGATGAAGATTTTGCGCGATTCCCTCTCCGACGACGATTCCCCGCAGCAGCAGCGCGACGAGTTGACCGCACGCGAGCGCCTGCGCAGGGAGGCGATGGCGTTGCAGAAGGTGCGGCATCCGGGCGTGTGCGGCATTGTGGATATGGAACTTGACGACGCGTTGGCTTTTATTGTGACCGAGTTGATCGAAGGCAAGAATCTGCGTGAGGATGTGCGCGTCAATGGCCGATATGTGGGCGACGATTTGGAACGGCTGGCACGCAAGCTGATTGAGGCGGTGCGTGCCGTGCATGCGTCCGGCATCGTGCACCGCGATATCAAGCCGACGAATGTGATGGTGTCGAGCACCGGCCCGGTATTGGTGGATTTCGGCATCGCTATGGGCGAAGGCGAAAGCCATGTGACGCGTACCGGTCTGGTGATGGGCACGCCGGGGTTCATCGCGCCGGAAATCATTGATGGCGCGGAATCGGATGAAATGACCGATTGGTGGTCGGTGGCGAGCGTATTGGCGTTCGCCACTACGGGTGAGCCGGTGTTCGGCACGAAGCCGATGATGACCGTGTTGGAACGTGCGGCGGCAGGCAGCGCCAATCTTGCGGGACTTCCTGCGGGCACGATGGCCGCGTTCCGTTCGGCGCTTAATCCGGATCGGACGAAGCGGTGCACGCCGGACGATTTGCTGCAGGCGATCGCCGTGGATGCGTTGAATCCGCAGGCGTGGGTTGCGGCCGACAATGGTGGCGCAGCGGATGGCGATACGGAGGCGATGCCCCCTTTTGTTGAATCGCCCGACAATCCGCGCACGTTGTGGCGATTGCAGGACGATATAACCGGCGAAAACGCCATCGGCACGCGCACGATACCAAGGCTCAGCGAAGCAACGCAGGCGATCGGGCAGCCCGATGTGAACGCAACTCAAGTAATCGGGAAACAAGTGACCAGCCAATCCGACGCGAGCGCAACGCAGGTGATCGCACCTGTTGACGATGCCGAGACCAGCGTGCTTTCCGACGCACTTCCCAACGTGGACAGCACGCGCACGATGCCGCAATCGCAAGGCACGCGGGCGATGCCGACAGGCACACAGGTAATGCCGCAATCCATGCCGTCAACACAAATGCTGCCGGCCCAGAACGCATGGAATCCAGCGGAAGCGCCGACGCAAGTCGACCCGACCATCAAACCCGCGTTGCAACGCATCGCCATGCGGCAGCCACCGTCCGTCATACCGCAGGCCACGGTGGCCGCGGCGCAGCAATCGCCCGCAATGTCATTCCCGCCGGTACCCGGTATGGATGGGCCGAACGTTGCGGAAGCACCCAATCCCGCCGATGTGAAGCGTGGCGCGATGTTGGGCCGGGGCATGCTCCCCTGCGCGCTGATGGCGATTCCCGTGGCCGTCTGCGGACTGTTCTCACTGTGGACGGCGATGGCAGCCGCGTTGCTGTTCGCCTGTGCGCTGGCCACTATCGGATTCAACACGGAGGCGCAGCTCGAGCGCGAAGGCAAACGTGGCGGCGAGAAGAAAAGTTCCGACTGGCTGCTGCGATTGGCGGGACTGCCCTGGCACATCGTGAAGGGCTTCGGCGTCGCCATCGTGCGGACGCTGATCATGTTGGCCGTGGCCGCGCTGGGTTTGTCGCTCACCACGGTCGTGCTGCAGCTTCCGTATGCCGTGATGGATACGTGGATATTTGGATTGACGATTCCGATGCCGACGCTGCTTGGCGGTCCGCTTTCCGAAAGCGGGCTGGCGCAGGCTGCGTTCTGCGCGATCGGCTGGCTTGTGGCCGTGGCCGCTCCGGGCGCGATCGTACTGCGATTGGGCGGCGGCGCACTGCGTAAACAGCCGTATCTGCGCCACTTGAGCGAGCTGCCGACGCAATCGCAAGGCAATACGGAATTCCCGGCGAATCGATAGCAAGGCATCGCTAGTATGGTGCCCAGCATAACAACGTGAGGTCGAAAGGAATATCGATGGCCCAGAACAGCAAGGATGCGCAGAAGCGTACCAGCCGCGCCGAGCGTAGGGCCGCTGAGGCCGCAGCGATGAAGGCGCGCGCCGAGCAGATGGAGAAGGAACGCAAGCAGCAGACGATCATCGGCGGCATCGTGGTGGCGGTGCTGGTGATTCTGGTGGCGATCGGCGCGTTCACCGTGTACCACAACATGCATAAGAAGGCCGAAACGAAGGCTTCCACCGAAACCGTGCAGGAAGCGTACACGGCGTTGCAGAAAGTGAAGAACACTCCGAAGCTCGTCGATAAGAAGGGCGGCCTGCTGATTTCCAAGAACGGCTACGGCAAGGCTGTGGAGGGCGCGCCGACCGTCGAGCTCTACATGGATTTCCTGTGCCCGGGCTGCGGCAACCTGCACCGCCAGTTGGACGCCGACCTGCAGAAGATGGTCGATGCCGGCCAGATCAATCTGGACCTGCATTTCATGGCGTTCATGGACCGTTGGTCCACCGACGAGTATTCCAGTCGCGCGGCGAACGCGGCCATCTACCTGGCCGAGCATGACAGCGACCCGAACCATCTGATCTCCTTCCTGGAGAAGGTCTACGCCGAGGATTTCCAGCCGGAGGAAGGCTCCGCATACAAGTCGGTGAGCGACGCCAAGATCAAGGAGCAGATGATCGCCGCGGGTGTTTCCAAGGATGTTGCGGACAAGGCGTTTGGCCGCGATTATCAGGAATGGCTTGATGCGATCGACACTTACACGCCGAAGCGTTCCGAACTGTGGCATCAGTCCGGCAGCTACAAGGGCAGCATGACCACGCCGACCGTGATCATCAACGGCAAGTATTGGGATATGGACCAGCTGACCACCGCCCAGACGACGGTTAAGGACGGTCTGTTGGAATCGATCGGCCTGAAGGACAGCGAAGTCGGCGTTGCCGGCAAGATGCCGTCCATCGGAGCCAAGAAGGGGCCGATTTCCGTCACCACGGGCGAATAACCCCTTACGGGCAGCCGGCGCGTCTCAACCCGCAATGCTAAGTTGACTGCGGTGGAAGCGCTGGTTATGCTATTCATCGTTCCTCTGTTGTTTTCATAGCAAAAGAGGACATGCCTCCTTAGCTCAGATGGCCAGAGCGGCCGCCTTGTAAGCGGCAGGTCGTCGGTTCGATCCCGACAGGAGGCTCGAACCCGTATGACGGGCTTGGACCTCTTACCATGGGTAAGTGCTCCAGAAGTCTTCCCCCAACTTGAGACTTCTGGCAAAGCGGACGAGACGTCCCCCAACCTGTCTCGTCCGACCGGGGGCAGGACATCCCCTTCTCTCCTGCCCCCTTTTTATTTTTCGCTTTTCGCACCTGCTTTCAAAAATGTGGCGGTATGGATAAAACCATCGGAAAGCACGGCGACCGTTCCAGCTGAGCCGTTACAATAACGGCGTTGTAGGCAGCGCTGAAAAGAGGATAAATGACGAGAAGGTGGACCCCTCGGAGATTCGTGACGCTTCGTCGTGTCCGCGTCATGGCATGCGTGGCCTCATTGACTTTGACTTCGGCGTTGGCGTTTGGTGTGGGCGCGCGCAAATCCGTGGCGTTGACCGTCAATGGGGAGACCACCACGGTGACCACATATGCGATGAGCGTGGACCGTCTGCTGCAGGAGCAGGGCGTGAAAGTCAAAACGCACGACCTGGTGGAATCGACCAGCCCGACCAGCATGCTGAAGAACCATGATGTGGTGAACGTGCAGAGCGCATACCAGACCACCATCACCATCGACGGCCAGGAAGTGCCGTTCTGGACGGTCGCGTCCAGCGCCGAGCAGTTGCTGGACTTCTTCAACCAAAACGAAACCGAAGCGGCGAAAATCACCGTCAATATCAGCAACGTCTACAACAAGCTCACCGGCGGTCTCATCATCAACCAGAAGGGGCCCGTCACCGTCATCGCGGACGGGAAAAGCTCGGTGGCGCCGAACGGCAAGCTGCCCGCTGCCTCCATTCTTGACGCCAAAGGCATCACGTTGGGCAAGGAGGATCGCGTCAGTGTCGAAAAGGACGGCAAGACGACCATTCTGCGCGTCCGCCGCGTGACGCATGGTGAGGAGACCCGCACGAAGGAAGTGCCGTTCGGCACGCAGACCATCATCGACCCGAACCTGCAGCCGGGCGAAGTCACGGTACGGCAGGAAGGCGAAAACGGCGAAATCCAGCAGACGTACGCCGTCACCTACGTGGATGGCGTGAAGGAAAGCGAGACGCTGACCGGAGAGAAGACCACGAAAATCGCCATCGACAAAGTCATTGCGGTCGGACCGGAAAAAACTACGGACGATACCGACAAATCCGACAAATCCGACAACAGCGGCAACGGCAACAGCAACGGCGATAACGGCGATTCCGGCAAGACGGACGACGGCAAGAACGATTCGGGTAAGAACGACTCGAATAAGTCCGATTCGAATAAGTCCGATTCCGACAAAACCGATTCGAACAAGTCGGATTCCTCGGATAAGAACAATTCGAACAACAACTCGAATAACAATTCCAACAACACCGAGAAGGACGATCCGGCACCGACCCCCACACCAACCCCTGCACCGCAGCCGACTCCCGCACCCCAGCCCAAACCGCAGCCCACGCCGCAGCCGAGCAATCCTTCCGCAGGCTGCCGCTTGTACCATCCTTCCGCGGCACAGGCACAGGCCTACGCTTCCGGCGCGGCGGCGCAGCGCGGCTGGACCGGCCAGAACTGGACGGATCTGGTCAAACTCTGGAATCGCGAATCCGGATGGAGCTGGAGCGCGGAAAACGTGTATTCGGGCGCATACGGTATTCCACAAGCGTTGCCGGGCAGCCAAATGGCCACGTTCGGCGCGAATTGGAAGGACGATGCCGCCGTGCAGATCGACTGGGGTCTGAGCTACATCGCACAGCGGTACGGCAGCCCGTCCGCGGCGTGGCAGCACTCCGAACAGACCGGATGGTACTGATGATCCGGCTAATCGCCAACGATTTTCGTACCGGCATGAACGGATAATGAGGGAATGACAGAAGAGGGAATGACGGAAAACGTGAACGAGCATACGCAGGGCCATTTGCTGGGGGCGGCCGACATCCGACGCATCGCCGCCGACGCGGGTATCAGCCCGACGAAGAAATTCGGGCAGAATTTCGTGATTGATCCGGGAACCGTGCGTCGCATCGTGCGCGAGGCCGGCGTGACCGCCGACGACCATGTGCTGGAAGTCGGTCCCGGACTGGGTTCGCTGACGCTGGCGATTCTGGAAACCGGCGCCACGATGACGGCTGTGGAAATCGACCCGCCGGTCGCCGAACGCCTGCCGAAAACCATCGCCGAATTCATGCCGGACGCCGTGGACCGCTTCCGTGTGGTCAACCGCGACGCACTTACCGTCAATCCGGAGAATCTGCCCGATTTCAAGGATGACGATTCCTTCACGCTGGTGGCCAATCTGCCGTACAACGTGGCCACGCCGATTCTGCTCACCCTGTTGGAACGTTTCGACAATCTGGGCACCTTCCTGGTGATGGTGCAGAAGGAAGTGGCGGACCGTTTGAGCGAGAAGCCCGGTTCGAAGATCTACGGCACGCCGAGCGTGAAGCTCGCATGGTACGGCACCGCGGAACGCGTGGGCGTCATCGGCCGCAACGTGTTCTGGCCGGCCCCGAACGTCGATTCCGCGCTGGTGCTGTTCAAGCGCTACCCGGGCGGTCACACCCCCGCCGCGGACAATGCGGACGGTTCCGTGGTGGATCGCGAAACCGTGTTCCGTTTGATCGACGCGGCTTTCGGGCAGCGCCGCAAGACCCTGCACGCCGCATTGAAGAAAATCGTGCCGTCCGAAGCGTTCGAGAAGGCCGGCATCGACCCGACCCGTCGTGGCGAGACGCTCACCATCGACGAATTCGTGGCGTTGGCACGCGCGTTGGATGAGGTGTTCGCGTCATGAGCACCATTGATTCGCCCGCCATCGGAACGGCCACCATCAACGCCGTGAGCGTGGACTGCCCGGCGAAAACGAATCTGACCCTGCATGTGGGCCCGTCGCATGCCGAATGGGGCGGCCGTCATGAACTCGACACCATCTATTGCGCGGTCGGCGTATACGACACCGTCACCGCCACGCGCAAAGCGCCGGGAAGCGGCTTCTCGCTGAATCTCGAGGGCGCGTATCTGGGCGACCTGGCCTCTTCCGGCAGCGATATGCGCCGCAACCACGCCGTGCTGGCATTGTTCGCCATGGCCGAAGCGAGCGGCCATGAGCCGGACGTGGCGTTGAACATCGACAAGCGCATCCCCGTCGGCGCGGGCATGGCCGGCGGTTCCGCCGATGCGGCGGCGACGATTCTGGCATTGAACACGTTGTGGGATCTCGATTGGCCGATCGAACGCCTGCAGGAAGTCGCGGCCACGCTGGGCGCGGACATGCCGTTCTGTCTGACCGGCGGTTACGCGCGCGGCACCGGTTTCGGCGAACGCATCGAACAGCTTGATGACGATGGCGATATCGTACGCGATCTTACGGAACGTGGGTTTACCGGCCATCTGCTGGTCGGCGCATACCGTGCGGAACTGCGCACGCCGGAAGTGTATGCCACATTCGATCAGATCGGTGCCGGCGATGGCGATGAGAACCACCTGCAGAAGGCGGCGGTCTCCCTGCATCCGCGTAGCGGACAGGCGATCGAGGAAGCCTTGCGTGCGGGAGCCAGCCAGGCGTTCGTCTCCGGTTCCGGCCCGTCCGTCATCGCGTTCGTGCCGACGGAGGATGCGGCGGACGCCGTGCAGCGGGCATGGCAGGACAGCCGTTGCGTCGATCGCATCATCGCCACGAACGCCCCAGCCCGACCGATTGTGCATATCACCGCATGACACATATCACCGCATGACAGTAAAGTTGATGGCAATTGGTTTGTTCAAAAGGAATTCGTAAATGACCCAGGCTAACGACGAGCGCGTCGCGCGCAAAGAGTACATTCGCCGCCGTCAGAAGACGGTGTTCAGCATCGTCGGAGCCGTCATGGTGGTCGCCATGGTGGTGTCCCTGCTGTTCTTTTTCCATGTCGGAGGCCTGGGCAACGTCAAGTCGGCCGCCGTACAGCCGAACTACGGCCAGCAGGCACCGTGCCCCATCAAGGAAGCCGACGGCAACAAGGCCAAGTATGTGGAGAATCGCAACATCACGCTGCGTGTGCTCAACGGCACGAAGTTCTCCGGCTTCGCCAAGGCGGTGAGCGACGCGTTGCAGAACCGCGAGTTCAACCCCCAGACGCCGGACAACTACACCAAGAAGGTGGATCGCACGATGATCGTCTTCGGCAAGAACGGCGTGAATCAGGCGTACACCGTGGCAAGCAATTTCACCGACGCCATGCTGGTTATGGACGACCGTCAGGACCAGCTGATCGACGTCATCGTGGGCGCCACATTCGACAATCTGCAGGATACGAAGAAGGTTCCCGCCGCAGGCAAGGCGATCACCGGCATCCAGGGCTGCGTCGCGGTGGACAAGATGACCGACCTGCCCAAGGCGCCCGAACATGATGCGGTGAATCCGCAAAGCTGACCGCCAATCGAAATCGATATAGGCAATATGAAAAACCCGCGCTCCCCCAATCGGGAACGCGGGTTTTCGTATTCGAGCTGTTCCAAGCACACTGTTCCATGCATGCGGCGAAACCACCGCATGTCAATCGCTATTCGCCCTGCTCCTTGTACCAGCGTTCCAGCTCGGCAACGGCCACGTCACGCTCCACCGGACCGTTATCGAGGCGGTATTCCAGCATGTGCTTGTACGCCTTGCCGACCATCGGGCCTGGTTCGATGCTTAGCAGCTGCATGATCTCGTCGCCGTTGAGGTCAGGACGGATCGCGTCGAAGTCTTCCTTTTCTTTCAGGTCGCGCACACGCTGTTCCATCTCGTCCATGGCCGCCGAGAACATCATGGCCTTGCGCTTGTTCTGCGTGGTCGTGTCGGCGCGCGTAAGGCGGTTCAGACGCTCGTACAGCGGGCCAGCGTCCTTGACGTAGCGGCGGACCGCGGAATCCGTCCACGGCTCCTCCACGTAGCCGTGGAAGCGCAGATGCAGGTTGACCAGCTCGCTGACGTCCTCGACCATGTGGTGGTCGAAATGCAGTGCCTTCAAACGCTTGCGCGTCATCTTCGCGCCGACGGCGTCATGACGGTGGAAGCTCACCTTGCCGCCCGCTTCGAAACGACGGGTCTTCGGCTTGCCGATGTCGTGCAGCAGAGCCGCCAGACGCAGCGTCAGGTCCGGGGCCGGCACCGGACCGTCGGGACCGGTTTCGAGGGCGACGGCGCGTTCGATGACGATCATGGTGTGTTCGAACACGTCCTTATGGCGATGGTGCTCGTCGATTTCCAGCTGCAGCGCGGGAATTTCCGGCAGCACGATGTCGGCAAGACCGGAATCGACCAACGCTTCGATGCCGGCGCGCGGGCGATCGGACAGCAGCAGCTTGACCAGTTCGTCGCGCACACGTTCGGCGGAGACGATTTCGATGCGATCGACCATGTCGGACAGCGCTTCGGCGGTTTCCGGCTCGATGCGGAAGCCGAGCTGCGCCACGAAACGCACGGCGCGCATCATGCGCAACGGATCGTCGTCGAACGACTGCCGCGGATCGACGGGGGTACGCAGCACGCCTTTGGCCAAATCGTTCGCACCGCCGAACGGATCGACGAATTCGAGTTCCGGAACACGCAACGCCATCGCGTTGACGGTGAAATCGCGGCGGGAAAGATCGCCTTCCAGCGTGTCGCCGTAATTGACTTCCGGCTTGCGCGAGTCGGGGTCGTACGTGTCGGAACGGTAGGTGGTCACCTCCACTTTCACCTCGGTGCCGTCCTCACGCCTGCGCATCGCGCCGAGCGTGCCGAATTTGCGGCCCATATCCCAGAAGCCATCATGCCCAAAACGGCGCAGAATATGCTCAAACTGCTCGGGACGCGCCGATGTGCAGAAATCCAAATCATGCGATTTGCGATGCAGCAGCAGGTCGCGGACAGGACCCCCGACCAGTGCCAGTTCGTAGCCTTCCGCAGCAAACATACGTCCTAATTCAATGGCCTCTGGCCACACTTCGAAGTTCACGCCATACCTTTCAGCACCACAAGTTTTTCGTTTACCAGCATACCGTTACCCCACCTGCACACAGAATTGAGTATGGTTGGAATCATGATTACGCCCGCAGACCTTGCACGCATGCTTGCCCATGCTGCGGACGACCATGCCCAAAATCCGCTGGAACCGGACGAACTGCTGTACACATCGCAGTCGGTTTCGCTGCAGCAGCTGCAACAACTACAGCAATTGCAGCAGCGCACGATCATCACGCCGAGCGCGCCTACGCCGGCGATGATGCCGCGCCGGCGCACCGCGGATGGTCCGACCACGTTCGCATCGCTTGACGCGCAGGAGCTGCCGGTGGTGCGCGAGTATTCGGCGGGCGGGCTGGTGTTCGACGACAAGGGTCGCGTGGCGATCATCGCACGTCATTCACGCAGCGGGCATTTGGAATGGTGCCTGCCGAAGGGACATATCGAAAAAGGCGAAACGCCGCAGCAGACGGCCGTGCGCGAAGTGCATGAGGAAACCGGCATTCTGGGCGAGGTGGTCGATTCCATCGCCACCATCGACTATTGGTTCACCGGTACCAGCCAACGCGTGCACAAGCTGGTGCACCACTTCGCGTTGCGGCAGATCGGCGGCGAGCTGACCGTCGAAGGCGATCCCGACCATGAGGCCGAAGACGCCATTTGGGTGGATTTTGCTGATTTGGACGATGTGCTGAGCTATCCGAACGAACGGAAGATAGCATGGTTGTACGCAAGGAAACTCAACAGACAGGCGTAATAGTGAATCAATCCGCACAACGGCACGTTTCGCGTGGCCTTCGCGCGTTATCATCCATCCTCGCCATGGTATTGACCATGGCGTTGATGTTGTTATACGCACCCACGCCATCGGCAAGGGCCATGGAATCGACCACATCGGCGGAGTCGACGGACGGTATGTTGTCCATCAACTCTTCCACGGCCGTATTGACGGACACCTCCGGATACCATCTGAACGCCACGGTGACCAACACGACCGGACAGGAGATTCCCGCGGGAACGCTGACGCTGGCCATGAACGCCTTCTACACGTTCGTTTCGCGCAACGACATCCAGGATTGGTCTGAAGGCAACGGGCGAATCCCCACCCCGCAATCCGTGGGACAGGCCGATGTGCCCGCGTTGCAGCCGGGAGCCAGCGCCAACGTGAGCATCGACGCGGACGCCCATCAGGAATCGCTCGCGGCCATCAACTCTTGGGGGCCGAAGCCGGTGCTGCTGAGCTATTCCGCCAACGGAACCCCCCTTGCTCAATCGCATACGTTCGTGACGCGCACCGGCGCGGGACTCCACACGCCCAGCACGCCGGCGCTGCACATCACCGTCGCCCAGCCGCTGGCCGCCAACGGGTGGACCACCGACAGCAAGCTGCTTGGACAGCTGGTCGATGAAGGGGGTATTTCCTCCTCGAAACTGGCGAAAATCGCCATGCCCAGCAAGGATGACGACGCACGGCTCAAATCGTTGCAGCAGACCTTCGCCAAGCACGACATGCTGCAGGTCGTAGGAGATCCGACCTACCTGCAGGCGATGGCGATGCCAACGCGGGTCGACGGCATCACCCAGCCCGCATTGTTCGACATAACCGCCTACAGCGCCATGAACAACGCTCCGGCCTACAGCGCAGCCGGTATCAACGACCGTCAATGGTCCGCAGCCAAAGCCCGGAAAACCTATCAATCGGCATTGGGCGACAGCAACGCGGACATCACCGCATACGCGTGGCAGGGCAACGGCAATTGGACCCTACAAGCGTTGACGAAGGCCCGCCAGCAGGGGTACGGCACCGTCATCGCCACGCATGACTTCGAAGAGGACGATGCGGCTACCGTACGTACCGGCAAGACGGTGGTCTCCACCGACGCCGGAGACGTCACCGTGCTTTCCGCGCAGAATGTGCTTTCCGGCCTGGCCCAAGGCAAGGCGACCAGTGACGATGCCAACGCCGACAGCGAGGGAACCACGGCCGGCAGATTGGCGCGATTCGTCGCGCAAAGCGCGTTCTACCAGATGGAACAGCCTTATGCGGAACGCAACCTGCTGGTCTGTCTGAACGAGGATTCCGACCCCAGTGTTGTAGACGCGCTGATGAGCGACATCGAGCAGTCGCCGTGGCTGAACCTCACCGATCTCGCCACGTTGAAGGATGCCGACATCTCCGAAGATGCGGCCAGCATGTCAACCGATCTTCCCCAAACGGACGGCCTTACCGATAGCATGCGCAGCGACGTCCAGCAGACTCTGAGCGCGCTGGCGAACTCATCGAGCAACATCAAACGTTTCAATACGTCGATCCTCGTCAAGCCGAACGGAAAAGACGAATCCGACGTCAACACCTGGAGCAGGCAGCTGACGAACGCCCACACCATCATGGCCCTGCACGCGTTGGGCGGCGAAAGCCCTTCCAGAAGCACGATGGCGGAAGGCGCGAACCAGCTCGCGGCCCTGCTGATCAACGGTGTGGCGATCACGCCGACGGAAAGCGTGAACGTGGTCAGCGAAACCGCGAAAATGCCGGTGACCATCAGCAACAGCCACCCGTACCCGGTAAAGGTGAAGGTCTCGTCGCTGACCGATTCCATGCAGATCGTCACGTCCCGATTCGACACCGTGCAGGTGCCGCCCCACGGCGAGGCACAGGTGGCGTTCACCATCCGTGTGTCCACGTCCGGCACCGCCAACGCCACCATCAGCCTGTTCGACAGGAATGGTGCAGCGTTTGGAGCCACGCAGGTCACCCACATCACCAGCGCGCTGCAGATCAGCGACAAGAGCGGTTTCGTCATCATCGGCTTCGCCGTGCTCTTGGGCGCTGTGGGAATGTGGCGTCAATTCAACCGTAAGAAGGATCCCGACGAATGAGTTCTTCCGTTGGCCGTAACTCACTGATCATGGCCTCCGGTACCGCCGCTTCGCGCGTGACCGGCCAAATCCGCACCATCCTGCTTGCCTGGGCCTTGGGCACCACCGGCTATGCCGCCAACGCCTACCAGGCCGGTTCGATGATTCCGCAGGTCATCTACACACTGGTTTCCGGCGGCATCTTCAACGCGGTGCTTGTGCCGCAGATCGTGCGCACGCTGAAATCGAAGGACGCCGAAACCAAGCTCAACAAACTCATCACCCTTGCCATCACCTTGTTGTTGGGTGTGACGCTGCTCATGGCCGTTGCCACGCCGTTGTTGACCAAACTGTATGTCAACGGCAGCGCCGAAACCATGGCCCTCGCCACCTCCTTCACCTTGTGGTGCATGCCCCAGATCTTCTTCTACGGCCTGTATACGGTGATCGGGCAGATTCTCGCGGCGAAGGACCATTTCGTCACGTATGCGTGGAGCTCGGTCGGCGCGAACATCATCAGCTGCATCGGTTTCGGCGCGTTCATCGCGATGTTCGGCAGGGCCACGGAACGTCCGCTGGACTTCTGGACGCCGACGAAAATCGCGCTGACCGCCGGCACTTGGACGCTTGGCGTGGCGTTCCAGGCGCTGGTGCTGTTCATTCCTTTGACGAGAATCGGCCTGAAATACCGTCCGAAATTCGGCGTTCACGGCATCGGACTGCGTTCGATGGGACCGGTCGCCGCGTGGAGCCTCGGCATCGTCGGCGTCGATCAGATCGTCAACATCATCGTCACCCGCGTGGCCACCAGCGCGCCGTTCAAGGCTTCGGAACAGCTGCATATGAGCCAGTTGGACGTGGCCGGCAACGCCTCGTATCAGAATGCGTACACCATCTACATGCTGCCGTATTCGCTGATCGCCGTGTCCATCGCCACTGCGATCTTCCCGAAAATATCGAAAGCCATCGCGGACCGCAATATCGACGAGGCGCGCAAGGATCTGAGCTCGGCCCTGCGTAATCTCAATCTCATCATGTGCTTCTTCGCAGCGGCGTTCATCGTGCTTCCGTTGCCGATCATCCTCGCACTGCTGCCGTCCATCAGCGTGCGTGAGGCGCTGCTCATCAGCGCGCCGCTCGCCGCTTTGGGCATCGGCCTGCCACTTTCCAGCTCGTATTTGGTCATCCAACGCACGTTCTACGCGTTCGAAGACGGCAAGCATCCGTTTATTTTCATGGCGATCACCATGGCCATCCAGGGTGGCGTCATCATCGCGTCGACGTTCATTCTGCCGCCCACGCAGTGGATCACCGTCATCGGATTGGCGATTTCGGTGAGCTTCATCCTGCCGTATCCGCTGCTTACGCACATGCTCCGCTCCCGTTTCGACGGCGATGTGGACGACAAGCGCATCATCACCGCCTATGCGAAGGCGCTGGTGGCCACGATAGCCGCCTGCGTGATTGGCCTGCTGTGCCGCAACGGCGTCTACCGGCTGGTCGGAGCGCATATCGGCCCCGACGACGGCACTATGAACTGGGGTCAGGCGGTTCTGTCCGCGATACTGCTCACCATCGTCATCGCCATCGTCTATCTGGCGTGCCTGTGGGCGCTGCGTGCCGAGGAGCTCACTTCGGTCGTGGGCATGCTCGCCGCCCGCATACCAGGGCTTGGCAACAAGCCTAAGTCTGGCGGAACGGCCAGCCCCAACGGTAAACTTGAGCAAAGTACCGCCGAAAACGGCGACCAAGAATAACAGCGTAGGTAGAACAATCGTTACAGAGTTGAAGGAAACCATGAAACCTCAACTGGGAGATACCATCAGCAACCGCTATGTGCTGGTTTCGCCATTGCGCGAGGAAACCGGCTTGCAGGTTTGGAAGGCAAGCGATCACGTGCTTGCCCGGGATTGCCAGCTTTTTATCGTCAACAACCGCAAGGCTTTGCAGGACGTCAATGCGACGGCCTCCATGCTGGCGATTTCCCACGACGCCCATTTCACGCAGGTGCTGCAGCTTCAGCACGTGGGCGAGGTGGCGTTGGTGATCACGCAGCTCGATGCCGGCATGTCGTTGAGCGAGTATCTCACGCAGTCCAGCAAGCCGCTGAGCTTCACCGCGATCCGTTCCATTCTTGGTGAGGTCGTCGAAGCCCTGCACGTGTTGCAGAAAGACAATCTCACGCATTTCTCGATCAGCACGGACACCGTGCGATTGACCCGCAACGGCATTGAAATCGCCGACGCGCCGGTAAGCATCATGCTGGCCGATACTTCGCGCGTGCAATCCGTGGGAAACCAGGAGCAGCTTGCGATTCGCCAGGTCGCTTCCCTGCTGTATTCCCTGCTGACACGCACGCCGTCGACGCTGTCCACGAACTACCATCTTGACGCGATTTCACCGAACGTGCCGATGGAGTTCCGCGTGATTTGCAAGCGTGGTCTGGATCTCAAGGAGAAGGACGGTTTCCCGACCGTTCCGATGGCCACCATCGCCGAATTGGAGGCGTTGCTGGGCGACTACGAGCCGCTGGCGAAGCTTAACGGCCCCGATATTGCGTTACCGTCCGCGGATTCGGAATGCTCGATTGTGAACGTGCCCCTGCTGCAGATTCTCGAGCAGGATGCCATCGCCTTGCCCGATACGCTGGCTGAAACCGGAAGCATTCCGGAAATGACGTTCGAAGCGCCTGAACCACACACTGATTTCTCCGACAGCAAGGAAGCCTTGGCCAAGGGTATGGCCGCGACCGGCGGTGCCGTGAAATCGCTGTGGAACAACAGCCGCGAACTACTCAGCGAAGAGGACCTCGACGGATCCTCCGAAGATGTGGATTCGCCGTTCTCCTTCCCCATCCGTGTTTCCACGCCGTCGCCGCAGGGCGATTATCATACGGACGATTCGCAATTGGAGAAGACCGGTCGCATTCCGGTGATCGGACCTGACGGACGGGTCATCGAGCCGGGCGAGGAATCCGCACGCGCGTTGAAGGCGGAGCAGGAAGCGATCGACGCGGCATATCAGAACGAAAACGGAGCCCCCGTTGCGGTGCCGCCGAGCTTTGCCCCTAAAGCCTCTTCCTCCAGTCCGGCCGAGGTCGCCAATGCCAAATTGTTCGGCAAGCTCACCACCAAGGTCGTGGCCATTGTGGTCGCGTTCATTGTGGTGGCCGTCGCATTGGGATTCGCCATTCATGGTTTGACCAAGAAGCCGGATGACGGCATCACCAATACGAATTCCAACAATCCGTGGCCGGAAATGAACCTTGACGACGTGCCTTTCGGCAATAATGGCGATTCCGGCAATGGCAGCAGCTCCGCCAGCGATGCAAACAACGATTCCAACGATGCCAACAGCTCCGACAACGGCAGCTCCGATTCCAGCAAGCCGAAGAAAACCACGAAGAAGAGCCATTCCGCCAAGAAGGACGTCGACAAGGTGGTGACTTCGGATAAGAAGGTGCGGAAGGTTCCGGAACCGAAGATGCCAGAGAACACGACTCCGTATGAGATCGACAACCGCCAGTTCCTGTCCAATCCGGACGGACAACAGGGTTACGGTTATTACCTCCACCTCAGCCAGCCCCAGAAAGCGTATCGCATGGTCATCAAGATCCGTTCTTCCGGCGGCCAGGGCTACATTCGCGTGAACGCCAAGTCCAGCCCGAACCAGGGTGAACAGGTCGCCCAGTTCGAGTTCGACGCCAGCGGCACCACCGAAATCAAGTTCAACAAGGCCGTGGAGACCCAGGACATCCTCTTGTGGGTGCCGTTCGACAGCCTTCCCGGCAACCAGCTGTACATCGATTCGGTGCAGATTTTCTGACGCATCGGCAGACAAGGAGGGTGTGCGGATTGTTCCGCACACCCTCTTTTTGTTTCACGTGAAACAACGTGACGGATAGCTGACTTTTTTGAACGCCTTTTTGAACGCTTTTTTGAACGCCATCTGCAAAACCGCCCGCAACCGTCGTGGAAACTGCATTACAGTAGCAACCATGAGTGATATGCGTGATGTGGTGATTATCGGTTCCGGCCCGGCTGGCTATACTGCCGCGATCTATCTTGGCCGCGCCGGCTTCGAGCCGCTGGTCGTCGCCGGCGCGCTGACGCCCGGCGGCCAGTTGGTCAACACCACCGAAGTGGAGAATTTCCCAGGCTTTCCCGATGGCATCATGGGTCCGGATCTGATGGACAATATGCGCAATCAGGCGGAACGGTTCGGCACGCATATCGTTTGGGACGATGTTGTTTCGGTTGCTTCGAATGCCGATTCCGGCATCAAAACCGTCACCCTTGACGGCGGCGACGTGTACGACGCACGCGCGCTGGTCATCGCAACAGGCTCAAACTATCGTAAGCTGGGCGTGCCAGGCGAGACGGAATACGCAGGCAAAGGTGTATCCTACTGCGCCACCTGCGATGGTTTCTTCTTCCGCAACAAGCCGATTGTGGTGGTCGGCGGCGGCGACAGCGCTTTCGAAGAAGCTGATTTCCTGTCCCGTTTCGGCTCGTCCGTCACCCTTATTCATAGGCGTTCCACGTTCCGTGCTTCCCGCATCATGGTGGAGCGTGCGCAACGCAATCCGAAAATCGATTTCATGCTTGACGCTGTGGTGCAGGAGATTCGCGGCGACGAGAACGGCGTACAGGAGGTGGAGGTGCGCAACACCGCCACCGAAAAGACCTCTGTAATCCCCGCTAACGGCGTTTTCATGGCGATTGGGCACACTCCTGCCACTGCTTTTCTTAACGGGCTTGTAGACGTCGATTCAGCCGGTTATATCACGGTCGATGGCGCCAGCACGCGTACCAGCGAACCCGGCGTTTTCGCCGCGGGAGACTGCGTGGATAGCGTCTATCGGCAGGCCATCAGCGCGGCGGGCATGGGGTGCCGCGCCGCGCTGGATGCGCAGGCTTATCTCGATTCGCTCAAGTAAGGCTCAAATCGTTCAAATCATTATCGCTCGCCGAGCTCGATTGGCTCGGTTCGTTCAGCTCTGCTGCTGCATAAGCAGGTCGACGATGCGTTTCATATCGTCTTCCGATTTGAACACGATTTCGATTCGCCCGTGCTTCTTCGATCCCTTGATGGAGACCTTGGTGCCGAAACGCTGCTCCAGACCAACCTGAACGGGGGTACCAGCCCACGGATTGAGCTTGCTGGCCTTCGGCTTCTTGGGCTGGTCGCTTTCGGCGGCCTTCATCGACACGATTTCCTCGGTGCTGCGTACGGACAACCCCTCGGCGATGATGCGCGTGGCCAGCTGTTCCATATCCGCTTCCGTCGGCAGTCCCAGCAGCGCACGCGCATGGCCCGCGGACAGCAGTCCGGATGCGACCTTCTTCTGCACGGCGGCCGGCAGGTTGAGCAATCGCAAGGTGTTGGCGATTTGCGGACGGGATTTCGACACCGACTTGGACAGTTGGGCCTGCGTCAGGCCGAAATCGTCGATCATCTGCTGGTAGGCAGCCGCCTCTTCCAGTGGATTCAGCGCGACGCGATGCAGGTTCTCCAGCAGTGCGTCACGTAGCATGTCGTCATCGGCGGTGGTTTTGACGATGGCCGGAATCGTTTTCAGGCCGGCGATCTGCGATGCGCGCCAACGACGTTCGCCCATGATGAGCTCGTACATGCTATCCATGCGCCCGTCGAACATGTTGTGCGGTTCGGCCGGTTTGGCTGCGGCTTCCCTGCGGGCGGCTTCGATTTGCGATTGCGGACGCTTGCGTACGACGATTGGCTGCAGTACGCCGACTTCCTTGATGGATTCGGCTAGCTCGCGCAGGTCGTCTTCATCGAAAATGGTACGTGGCTGATGCAGATTGGGACCGACGTCGCTCAAACGCAGTTCAACCAGATATCCACCCTGCACGGGAAGCAGTTCCGGTTCGTCCTTCTTATGTTCGGTCGGCGTGGTTTCACGTGAAACACTCCCCTGCTGCTCGCCCTGTTCGGAAGCTGGCTGAGCGGTGGAGCCGAAGAACATGTCCGCGGGATGCGCGCTTTCGTTCAACGAAATCGACGGCATGCTGGCACGACGATGCTGGTTTTTCTTGGTTGTTTCACGTGAAACAGCATGCTTCATCCCCTGCACGGCGTTCACCGATGCCTGTGCGGTAGCGGACGCGCTCTTGGATTCCACATGCTCATCAGTCTTGGAAGCCTTGACTTCTTTGGCGGCAGCGGCAGGCGCCGCATGCTCCTGATGCTGCGGCTCCCCCGGAAGAGAAGGAAACAGTGCGCCAAGACCTTTACCCAAACGCGACTTAGTTGCCATGATCAGTTCTCATTCCTTCTTGCATCGATTGCCTGCAGCACCGTATCGGAACGACGCGAAAGTTCCAGCGCGGCTTCGCAGTACGCGATCGCACCCATGCCTTTGGGGTCGTATGCGATCACGCTTTGGTTGAAGCTTGGCGCTTCGGAAATCTTCACCGTGCGCGGAATGGTGGTGTCGAGCACGATTGTCGGATAGTGCTTCTTCACTTCCCCATGCACTTCGCGGCTCAGCAGCGTGCGCTTGTCGTACATGGTGATGAGCATCGTGGAGACCAGCAGCGACGGATTGTAATGTTCCTGCACCAGTCCGATGGTGTTGATGAGCTGGCCCAAACCTTCCAAGGCGTAATACTCGGCCTGAATCGGAATCAGCATTTCGTGCACGGCGCACATGGCGTTGATCACCAGCAGACCCAGGCTCGGCGGGCAGTCGATGATCACGTAATCGTAATGCTCTTCGCTGGTGGCGAGGAACTCGTCCACCGCGTTCTTCAGCAGCGAGTTGCGATCCGCCATGTCGGCGACCTCAAGTTCGGCGCCACTCAAATCGATGGATGCGGGGACCACGTCGAGGTTGTCGAAATCAGGGCACGTGCACTTGACTTCCGCGATGCGCTTGCGTCCTTCGATGACGTCATACACCGAAGGCTGACCGGAGGCGTGCGGGGCACCCAATGCCGTGGAGGCGTTGCCCTGCGGATCCATATCAATAAGCAGGACCTTGCATCCGAAACGGGCCAAGGCCGCGGACAGGTTCACCGCGGATGTGGTTTTGCCGACGCCACCTTTCTGGTTGGCGACTGCGATCAGGCGCGTTTGGGCCGGCTTCGGGCAGACCGCATGCTCCAATGCCTTGTATCGCGTCGATTCATCAGCGATTTGCGCGCCTACGGGGGATGTCGAGCCTTCGAAGATTCGCTTGATGGTTTCCGTGGCGGATTCCATCGACGTCAAATTGTCTGGTTCTTCAGGTCCAGTCATGAACTAGCCTTCCTATACATATTCAACAATCAAGTTTCATCATTTGGGTGGACAGATTTTCACCTGTTCACGGCCATGTGCACCATTGTGAACAACGGTGGATAGTTGGTGGATAACTCATCCGACCACCCAAAAGTTATCCACAGAACAATCGTTGTAATTCCAAGCTTCTTCAAGATGCTTCGTAACACATTTCCGCGATTGTGGATACTGTGGATAACTCACGCGATTTTGTGGATAACTTATCGCTTGTCCACCATCAGCACATGCGTCGGTTCCAGACCCGGACCGACCTCGGCCTCCACCACGCGGGGATGGATACCGCCGTTTTTGGAGATCTCTTTGGTGGCCTTGACGATTTCCTCCTGCGCGGATCGTCCTTTCAGGGCAACCAGCCGTCCGCCTTTGTCCAGCAACGGCAGCGTCCATCCGGATAGTTTGGTCATCGGCGCGACCGCACGACAGGTCACCACGGCAAACGGATGCCTGACCGGGATGGGATTCCCGTCAAGATCGACGGCATCCTCTCCCCTGCCCTTCCGGCCACCGTTCGAACCGCGGACGGCTTCGATTACGGCGTTGGCTCGGGAGCGCACTATCGAGACATTGTCCAATCCCATTTCGTCAACGCACTCATGAAGCCATTCGATACGGCGTTCCATCGGTTCCACCAAGGTGAACTGGTGGTCCGGCAGGCAGGCGGCCGCCACGATACCGGGGAATCCTCCACCACTGCCGATATCCGCCACCGTCTTGAATTGCCTCTTGGCCGTTGCTTCACGGATGAACGGTACGATGGCCGCGGAGTTCAGAATATGCCGTTCCCAAATAATACCGACATCGCGTGGCCCTATCAGCCCGCGCGGCTCTCCTTCCGCAGCAAGTTTCACGTGAAACACCTTCAACTTGCCCAATGCATCGCCAAGCACTTCCTCAAGAATCGGCGACCCATCCAATTCGTCATTCACATCACTCATGCACACCATCCTAATCTACAGGCATCAAAAAAGCGCCGCGAGAAACTCGCGACGCTTCATGTTTCACGTGAAACTATTTCAGGCTTCGTCAATCTCGTCGGCGTCATCGACTGCGGAAGCCTTGACGTACACCGTGACGTAACGATGCGGTTCTTCGCCATGGGACCGAGACTTCATGCCTTCCTCGCGCACCACATCATGGATGATCTTGCGTTCGAAGGAGTTCATCGGCTTCAGGTCCACCGGCTCGCCAGTCTCGCGCGCCTCATCGATGGCATCCAGCGCAAGGTCGTGCAGGCGCTGGCGCTTGCGCTTCAGATAGCCGTCCACGTCCACGATGAGGTGGGACCGCTCGCCGGTCTTCTGCTGTACGGCGAGTCGGGTGAGCTGCTGCAGGGCGTCCACGACTTCGCCGTTGCGTCCGATCAGATGTTTGATGTCGGTGTCGTCGTCGGCAACGATCTGCACGGTCGGACGGTTGTTGCGCACGCCCATTTCGATATCGCCCTCGTAGTCGACGATGTCAAGCAATCCTTCAAGGTAATCGGCAGCGATGTCAGCTTCGTCATTGAGCTGATCGATGGTTTTCTCAGCATCCTGCGCCATGGTGTTTTACTCCTTTGAGCGGGGTTCGTATTATTTCAAGTCTACTGAAAGTCTACTGATTGGGTTGTATCATATGGGCGATTCGCCCGATACAAAAGCGGTGTGTCCTGCGTTTCACGTGAAACACAGGACACACACTTGATGTTATTTCTTCTTCTTTTTGCGGCTTGGCTGCTGACGCTGGAAGCCGTTCTTTTCCTTCGCCTCCGCGGCCTTCTTGGCTTTCTGCAGCTCCTCCTCTTCGAGGGACGGCAGACCGGCCTTGGCGCGGCGGGCGTTCTCGTGGGCGTGGTCGCGCTTTTCCTTCGCTTCGGCGGCCGGTGATCCCGGAGTCGGGAAGACGTGGATCTGCCAGACGGAACGCAGCAGGTTGCAGATGTTGTTGGTCAGCCAGTACACCAGCACTGCGAACGGCATGGCGACGCCGGAGAAGATGTACATGATCGGGAACATCCACAGCATCATCTTCTGCATCATTTCAGTCTGCTTGTTCGCAGCGCTCTGGGCCATGTTGCGCTTCATGCTGTTGTACTGCATGAGCCACAGGCAGAAGCACATCAACGCCACGAAGATGCCGATGATGATCTTGCCGTGGATGTCGGCGGTGGTGAAGTTCTCGGCCACGTTCACGCCGAACACGTTGGTGGAGGTGAACTGCTTGGCGGTGGCGATGTCGAAGGCGCCGAGGCCGGAACCGTTCCTGAACTTGCCACGGGCGATGTATGGAATGGCCGACAGGGTGTAGAACATGCACATGAACACAGGACCCTGCACGAACATAGGCAGCATCGACGTGCAGCCGCCCATCGGGTTCGCGTCGTTGTCCTGGTAGAGCTTCATCATCTCGCGTTGCAAAGCCTCTTTGCTGGCGGGATCGTTCTTGCCCTTGTACTTGTTTTGGATGCGCTGCATCTTGGGCTGCAAAACGGCCATCTGGGCCTGCATCTTGCGCATGCCCTTCATGGACTTGTAGAACAGCGGGAACACGCACGCCTGGACCACAATCACCAGGAACACGATGGACATGACCCACGAGAAACCGATCTCGTTCATGCCCA
>OLRU01001081.1_pt1 | contig 25664 bp, 19 predicted proteins | sample 1672961 | NCBI WGS metagenome assembly OLRU01 (sample SAMEA3136741, study PRJEB25190) | human gut metagenome | biome: human gut; feature: human-associated habitat; material: faeces | place: Austria | collected 2013
TGATCCTTCTTCTCCGGCAAATGATGGGGAGACAGACGAGAAGAAAGACGCCAGTTCCGCGGCAGATACGGATGCGGAGACAACCATGGAAAAAGCCAGCACGGAAGTAACCGAGCTGATTCAGAGCTATTATAAAGCTTTTGGGGAAAAAGACATTGCAACACTTAAGACGATTGAGGACGGATTTACGCCGGCTGACGAGTCGCAGATTAATTCAAGGGATTATATTGATGGGTATGAGGTACAGAATGTTTACGCTAAGAAGGGACTGACGGACGATTCGTATGTCGTTTATGTAGTCTTTAATTATATCTGTACTGGAATTGAGACTCCGGTTCCGGCACTGAGCCAGTTTTATGTGGAGACGGGCAGTGACGGCAATCTGAAGATCAAAGGTGGTGCTGATGACGATGCAGATATCAGTGCTTATGTGAAAAAACTGGAATCTGAGAAGGATGTGCAGGAGCTTATCACAAAGGTAAAGACGGACTATGAAGCTGCGCAGGAGAGTGATCCCTCTCTGGCAGAATTCCTTCAGGGCCTTGGTGAAGATGCCAGTGCTTCCGCAGATGCAGGAACAATGCTTACAGTTACAGAGGATTGTAATGTTCGTGCTTCCGCAGATTCAGAGGGTGAGGTTATCGGTGGTTTTTCTGCAGGAACGGAAGTTGAAAAGAAAGGGCAGGAAGGCGACTGGATACAGGTTGATTATGATGGACAGACCGGTTATGTCTATAGTGGTCTGTTAGAATAATAAGGGTTAATAAAATGCAGGTTCCGGAAGAACCTGCATTTTTGTTGCTCTGATATAACGAAAGATCATTTTTTGAGTGAACCGTCTGCTGCCAATGTGTATTTTTTTCCATTTACGGTGATGGTTCCGGTCTGCATGATTCCGTCTTCGTCCAGATAATAACGTTTTTTGCCTAGGGTGATCCAGCCGGTCTGCATGATTCCGTCCTTATTGAAATAATATCGATGACCATCTGTGTCGGTAAGCCATCCGGTATAGGCGGTTCCGTCAACCATAAATTTCCAGTTGGTGCCATCCGGTGTCCAGACTCCGTTTTCTGCCTCCGGCGAAACCTTTTCTGTTTCGGGAATCTCTGTGGGAACAGGAGACGGTGTGGCGGAAGGTGAGGGAGCGCCGGAAGATATCGATGCATCTGTATGGTGATCGCGATCTGAACTTGGTTCAATGGTCGAAATATCGCTGGTATTTATGGAAACTACGGAAGTACTGCTGCTTTCAAAAGGACCGGCCGATGACTGGGTAAAGAGAATACCGCAGATCAGACACAGGAAAACAGCGACAAAGATCAGCAGCCGGTTCATACGTGGAGTATGCTCTGACATGATTTTCCTCCTGATATTTAAGTATATTTCTGTTTATCATACAATAATGAGCAAGAAAATACAAGAAAAATAACCGGTTGCGAACACGTGGGAAAAAATATATAATAGAACAATGGACGAAAAAATCAGAATCAATAAATATTTAAGCGATATAGGAGTCTGCTCAAGAAGAGAGGCAGACCGCCTGACAGAAGCGGGGAGAGTTACTGCCAATGGAGAACTGGTTTCCACAGGAATGAAGATCCTTCCGGATGCGGAGATCTGTATTGACGGAAAGCCTGTAAAAAAACAGGAAAAAAAGATCCTGCTTCTTTTTCATAAACCAAAAGGGATTGTCTGCAGCACCAGACAACAGCGGAATGAGATGACAGTAACAGAATATCTGGATTATCCGGTGCGGATCTATCCCATAGGACGGCTGGATAAAGATTCCGAAGGACTGCTTCTCCTTACCAATGAAGGAGATCTGGTGAACCGTATCATGAAGGCGGGGAACTACCATGAAAAGGAATATCAGGTGACCGTGAATAAACCGGTGACAGAAGAATTTATCCGTGGTATGGGCGGCGGAGTGCCGATCCTTGATACGGTCACACGTCCCTGCAAGGTTACAAAAACAGGGAAAAACAGTTTTCGTATCATCCTTACCCAGGGTCTGAACCGCCAGATCCGTCGTATGTGTGAATATTTCGGATATAAAGTCGTAACACTGAAACGTGTTCGGATCATGAATCTGTATATTGATGGTCTGGAAGAGGGGAAATATCGTGAGATCCGGCCGGAAGAACGAAAAGAACTGGAGGAGATGCTTTCCTCCGAAAAATCAGAAAAAAGGACGGGAGGAAGCCATGAACGAATCATCCATAAAAAAAATGAAAGAGCTGGGAGAAAAGCTCCGGGAAGCGTCCAGGGCCTATTATCAGGAAGACAGGGAGATCATGTCCAACGTGGAGTACGACGCCCTGTACGACACTCTGAGCGCACTGGAGAAAGAAACAGGGATCGTTCTGGCAGACAGTCCAACCGTTAATGTAGGATATGAGGCAGTGGAGCAGCTCCCCAAGGAAGAACATGAGAGACCGATGCTGTCTCTGGATAAGACCAAAGAGAGAGAAGCTTTGAGAGAGTTTATCGGGGAACATCCTACACTTTTATCCTGGAAACTGGATGGCTTAACGATCGTGCTTACTTATGAAAACGGAGAGCTTATAAAGGCAGTTACCAGAGGAAATGGTATTGTGGGAGAGGTTATTACCAATAATGCCAGAGTATTTAAGAACATACCTTTGAAAATTTCTTTTAAAGGGAGACTGGTACTTCGCGGAGAAGCCATCATTACTTATTCGGATTTTGAAAAGATCAACGAAACTATCGGAGATGCAGATGCCAAATACAAAAATCCCAGAAATCTCTGCAGTGGTTCTGTCCGCCAGCTGAATAACGAAATTACAGCGAAGAGAAACGTACGGTTTTATGCTTTTTCTTTAGTGAGTGCGGAAGGCGTGGATTTCCGGAATTCCAGGGAGGTGCAGTTCCGGTGGCTGAATGAACAGGGCTTTGAGGTTGTGGAATATCGAAAAGTCACAGCGGAAACTCTGGATGAAGCGATGGATTACTTTGCGGAAGCAGTTACGACCAATGATTTTCCGTCAGATGGGCTTGTGGCATTGTATGATGATATTGCTTACGGAGAATCTCTGGGAACTACGGCCAAGTTTCCAAGGAACGCCATGGCATTTAAATGGGCCGATGAGATGCGTGATACGAGACTTCTGGAGATTGAGTGGAGCCCGTCCAGGACCGGATTGATCAATCCGGTAGCAATTTTTGAGCCGGTGGAACTGGAAGGAACCACAGTGAGCAGGGCCAGTGTGCATAACATCAGTATCATGAAGGAACTGAAGCTGGGGATCGGAGATACCATTCGTGTATACAAAGCAAATATGATCATTCCTCAGATCGCGGAAAATCTGACCGGAAGCGGTAATGCACCGATCCCGCATACCTGCCCGGCCTGCGGACAGGAAACGGTAGTGAAGAAAGAAAACGATGTGGAATGTCTTTTCTGCGTCAATCCGGGGTGCCCGGCCAAGAAAATCAAATCCTTTGGGCTTTTTACAAGCAGGGATGCCATGAATATCGACGGACTTTCCGAGGCAACACTGGAGAAATTTATTGCCAGGGGATTTATCCATGACTTTGGCGATATTTTTGAGATCAGCCGGTATAAAGATGAGATCGTGGAAATGGAAGGCTTTGGGCAGAAATCCTATGATAATCTTATGGAAAGCCTGGAACGGGCGAAAGAGACTACACTTCCAAGGGTGATCTACAGTCTTGGGATCGCAAATATCGGTCTGGCTAATGCAAAGGTGATCTGCCGTCATTTTGACAATGATCTGGACAGGATACGTCATGCCAGTCTGGAAGAGGTCAGTGATATTGATACCATCGGGCCGGTCATTGCCGGAAATCTGGTAGCTTATTTTAGGGATGAGGATAATGATCGCCGCCTGGATCATCTGATGAGCTTTCTTCATATTCAGGAGGACAGTCCCAAACAGGAACAGATCTTTGAAGGAATGAATTTTGTGATCACAGGAAGTCTGGTGCACTTTGGAAATCGAAGTGAGGCCAAAGAGCTGATCGAATCCCTGGGAGGCAAGGTTACCGGTTCAGTTACCAAAAAGACTAATTATCTGATCAATAACGACATCCAGTCCAATTCATCCAAAAACAAAAAGGCAAGAGAACTGGGGATTCCGATCCTTTCAGAAGAAGATTTTCGGAAACTTGCCGGAGTGCAGTAAAGGCCGTACAGACTGGAGATACTTTTTATTTGAAGAAAAAAGCCGAGCGGCTCCTTTATAAGAGACGCTTCATATATAAGGAGGGCAAACAATGCCGATCAAAACACAGGGGGATCTTCCGGTAAAGGAGATCCTGGAGAGAGAAAATATATTTGTAATGGACGAAAAACGTGCCATGCACCAGGATATCCGTCCGATCCATATTCTGATCCTGAATCTGATGCCGCTGAAAGAAGAAACAGAGCTGCAGCTTCTGCGTTCTCTTTCCAATACACCGCTGCAGGTGGATGTGACATTTATGGCTGTGGAGAGCCATGAAGCCAAGAATACATCTCTCAGCCATCTGAACAAGTTTTATGAAACATTCACCGATATAAAGAAACGTAAATTTGATGGAATGATCATCACAGGAGCACCGGTGGAGCAGATGCCTTTTGAGGAAGTGGATTACTGGAATGAGCTGACTGAGATTATGGATTGGACTGAGAAGCATGTGACTTCCACGATCTTTCTCTGTTGGGCAGCGCAGGCCAGTCTTTATCATTTTTATGGCCTGGAGAAAAAACCTCTGGATAAGAAAATGTTCGGACTTTTCCAGCACAGGGTACTGAACCGTAAGATCCCGCTGGTCCGGGGCTTTGATGATGTATTTCTTGCGCCGCATTCCAGACACACAGAAGTTCCTATTGCAGATATCCATGCATGCAAAGACCTTACGGTCCTGGCGGAAAGCGAAGAGGCTGGTCTGTTCCTTGCAATGGCAGAGGGAGGACGTAAAATCTTTGTTATGGGACATCCGGAATACGACCGCGTGACTTTGGATGGCGAATATAAGAGAGACCTTGCCAAGGGTCTGCCTATTGAAATCCCGAAGAACTATTACAAAGATGACGATCCAAACAACAAACCACTCCTCACCTGGAGGGCCCATGCCAACAACCTGTATACGAACTGGTTGAATTATTACGTATACCAGAGTACTCCGTATGACCTGTACGGGACACCGGATTTTAGGGAAATTTAAGGAATATGAAATAAGTGTTAGCATAAGCTCATAAATCGTAGACAAAGCTATGATTTATGGGCTTATTTTAGATTGCTGCTTACGAAGGTCTTTCCTGAAAAACATTCCTACAAAATGTAGGAATAAATGCAATGTTTATGGTATGAAATGCGGCTGGTTTTTTGCATTTATTTTGATACAATCATTATATAAAAGACATGGAACTGAAATAAGAATTCCTGGTTACTGTTCATTGGTAATATTCTGCGAAGCGTGTTACTGAGAACGGAATGAACAGTAACAATTCTTGATGCAGGCCAGAATATGTTAACGGGAGGATAAATAGTATGATAATCATAGGTGAAAAAATCAATGGATCCATCCCCTCTGTGGCGGAGGCGATCGCAAACAGAGATGCAGAATTCATCAAGCAGCGGGCACTTGCTCAGGCAAACTCAGGAGCAAGCTATATCGATTGTTGCGCGTCTGTTCCGGAAGCAGAAGAAGTAGAAACCTTGAAATGGATGATCGACTGTATTCAGGAAGTGACAGATCTTCCGATTTCCGTAGATAGTCCCAGCGCAGATGTCCTTACAGAAGCTTACAAATTCTGCAGAAAGCCGGGTATTTTTAACTCTGTATCCGGTGAAGGGGATAAGATCGATAAGATTTTTCCTCTTATGGCACAGCCTGAAAATAAAGGGTGGCAGGTTATCGCGCTTCTAAGCGATGATACAGGTATCCCCAAAAGTGCGGAAGATAGGCTGAAGGTATTTGACAAGATCATGGCAAAAGCGAAAGAGTACGGAATTTCACCGGATCGTATCCATATTGATCCATTGGTTGAGATGCTCTGTACATCTGAAGATGGTATTGCGATGAACGTGGAAGTAATTTCAAGTGTCCGTAAACAGTATCCGATGATCCACATTACAGCGGCGATCAGCAACATTTCCTTCAATCTGCCGGTACGTAAGCTTATCAATTTCGGATTTGTGGTACTTGCAATGAATGCCGGCCTTGACAGCGCGATCATGGATCCTACAAACAGAGATATGCTTGGACTTGTATATGCAACAGAGGCATTGCTTGGTCTGGATGATTATTGTATGGAATACATCGGAGCATACAGAGAAGGTCTGATCGGACCTGTAAAAAAATAAATAAAACGCATATGCGGAATGCGGATAAAAAGCGGAGGTGTTTGATTATGTCAAAAATCACAGAAGTAGCAGAATTGGTAGAAAAAGGAAAAGCAAAACTTGTAGGTGCAGCTGTACAGTCAGCTCTTGATGAAGGCTGTGAGGCAACAGAGATTCTTAACAGCATGATCGATGCAATGGCTGTTGTAGGTGAAAGATTTAAGAACGGAGAAATCTTTGTTCCGGAAATGCTGGTAGCAGCCCGTGCAATGAAAAAGGGTGTTGAGGTTCTGAAACCACATCTTGCATCCGGCGCTACAGGAAGTATGGGAAAACTTATCATCGCTACTGTAGCAGGAGATCTTCATGATATCGGAAAGAATCTTGTTGCGATGATGATCGAAAGTGCCGGCTTTGAAGTTATTGATCTCGGTGTTGATGTACCTGCATCGAAGGTTATTGAATGTTACAAAGAAAATCCGGATGTTAAGGTAATTGCACTTTCAGCGCTGCTCACAACTACAATGCCGGCTCTGAAGGATACAGTTGCAGCACTTAATGCGGAAGATTTCAGAAGCAATGTTAAGATCATGGTTGGAGGAGCACCGATCACGAAGGAATTTGCAGATGAGATCGGCGCAGATGGATATTCAGAAGATGCAGCAAGCGCAGCAGTTCTTGCAAAAGCTTTGGCAGCATAAGGGAAAATAAAACGGGCCGCTCTGTATTGTCTGTGCATGGCATAGACGGCAGAGCGGCTTTTGCTTTACAGTGACCATCGGAGGGATGAAAATGTACCGAATAAAATTTATCAGGGAGGAAAAGGAGATCCTGGTGGAACCGGGTACCAGGATCCTTGAGGCGGAAAGAAAAGCAAAGCTGGTTCCTGATGCACCTTGCGGAGGCCGGGGAAAGTGCGGGAAATGTCGTGTTAAAATAGAAGATCACATGGTGCTTGCATGTCAGACGGAAATCCACAGTGACCTTGAAGTAGATACATTGTCCGGATGTCAGGAAGAGGAGATCCTTACAGAAGGAATGCAGAGACCGGTTGCGTTCAGGCCTGATCTGAAACAGAAAAAAGTGATTCTTAAGAAACCGGAGACAGGAGACAACCGCTCTGAATGGGAGCGGCTGACAGAACAGCTGGATGTGGAAAAACCTGTTCTGCCTGATACTGAAATTGCATCGAAGCTTTATGGCTGCAGAAAAGAAGCAGAAGAATGGTATGTGATCTGTGCAGGAAATAAGATCCTGGATATCAGCAGAGAAGAGAAAAAAATCTGTTTTGCGGCTTTTGATATAGGTACAACGACGGTGGTCGGCTATCTTATGGATGCATTGACCGGGAAGCAGCTGGCTCTCAAGAGTAGAATGAACCCACAGACTCAGTATGGAGCAGATGTGATCATGCGGGCGGATCATGCTCTGGAGCATGGCGTAGAGCAGCTGACCGGCTGCATACGGAATGCGGTTGATGAAATGCTCCAGGAACTGGCAGAGGAAGCAGGAAGAAGCACATTAGATATCTGTCAGGTATCTGTGGTAGGAAATACCTGCATGCATCATCTTTTTCTTGGGATTTCTCCGGCATCGCTGGTCCATGCACCGTATAATCCGGCGATCAGTCAGGGGCTTACACTGAATGCAGAGCAATATGGGCTCCATATCCACAGAAAGGGGCAGCTGCTTATGCTGCCTGATATAGCCGGGTATGTAGGGGCAGATACCTGTGGCTGCATTTTGACGCTCAGACAGGATCAGCAGAACGAGATCAGCCTTATGATCGATATTGGAACGAACGGGGAGATGGTCCTTGGAAATAAAACGAGATTAGCCTGTTGTTCAACAGCTGCCGGTCCGGCATTTGAAGGTGCAAAGATCGAGTGCGGGATGCGTGGAGGAGCAGGAGCAGTAGATCATGTAGTATACAAAAATGGAAAATGGGAATACACGACTATAGGAAATAAGGCTCCGGCAGGCTTATGCGGTTCAGGTCTGATCGATCTTGTGGCACAGCTGTACCTGGCTGGCTTTATTGATGAAAGTGGTCATCTGGAAAGCGGCCAGGAAAAGGCGGGAGTGTTTGTGCTGGTACCTCCGGAAAAGTCGGGAAATGACAGGGGCGTTTATCTGACACAGAAGGATATCGGAGAGGTACAGCTGGCAAAAGCGGCTATCGCAGCGGGAATCTTTCTTCTTATGAAAAGACTGGAGATCACAGAAAAGGATATTAAACGGGTCTATCTTGCCGGTGCATTCGGCAATTACATGAATCCGGAAAGTGCGGCAGCGATCGGGATGTTCCCGGCCGGACTGCTGCCCAGGATACAGCCGGTGGGAAATGCGGCAGGCGAAGGTGCAAGGATCGCGCTTCTGAATGAAGAGGAAAGAAAAGAAATGGATCGGACTGTCAAAAATATGGATTTTGTGGAGCTGGCAGCTTCGCCGGAGTTCCAGGACTGTTTTGTGGATGGCTTATGCTTTCCGTAATGCGAGGAGAATGGATATGCTTAATATAAAAGAACTGGAAGAGATGGGAAAAAAGGCAGGATTTTCTTATGTAGCACTTCTGAAGAGCGATTCGATCCAGCTTATGCCGGAGGTAAGGGAAATGTGCAAAAATAATACCTGCCATATGTATGCAAAACGCTGGAGCTGTCCTCCCGGATGCGGAGATCTTGAAGTATGCAGAAAAAAGATAGAAAAGTACAGGGAAGGCATTATTGTCCAGACAGTGGGGAAACTGGAGGATCCTTTGGACGGAGAGACGATGATGGAGACCGAAGCGGTTCATAAACAGAATTTTTATGAATTTGAAAAAATGCTCAGAGAAAGATGGCCGGGCATGCTCCCCATAGGGGCCGGGTGCTGTACAAAATGTAAAACGTGTACATATCCGGATGCTCCATGCCGTTTCCCCGAACAGGCATTTTCTTCGATGGAAGCCTATGGAATGCTGGTAACACAGGTATGCCAGGCAAATGGTCTGGAATACTATTATGGTCCCTGTACGATCGCCTATACCAGCTGTTATCTTCTTGAATAGAACAGGAGTGAAAAAATGAATGACAGAGAACGGGAGGCATATCTGAACAGGATCGGATATGAGGGTGAATTAAGAACAGATAAAAAATGTCTGGAAAAGATAATGGACCTTCATCTTTGCAGTATTCCCTTTGAAAATCTGGAAGTTTTTGACGCGGGAAGGATTCCTTCTCTGAGGTCGGAAGATATTTATGAGAAGATCATTGTCAGAAAACGAGGCGGATATTGCTTTGAGCTGAATAAATTGTTTTATGAGCTTCTGAAAGCTTTGGATTTCCGTGTGATCCCTGTGGCGGTAAGGATATTGTGGAACCGGGAAGAGCTTCCGCCGGTCCTGCACCGGGCAACCCTTGTTATTTTTGAGGAAGGAAGCTATTACTGTGATGTAGGATACGGAGGTCCCGGACCCAAGAAGCCGGTTCTTATGAAGGATGGTATCCACAGAGAAAAAAACGGATGGTACCGTGTTAACATGAAGCCGGGAAATACAAACGGAGAGATACTTGTTGAACGAAGGAAAGAAGAAAAATATCTGCCAATACTCAGATTTTCACAGACTCCTACAGTAGAAGCAGATTTTGAACTGCTGAATTTCTATTGTGCAAAATCTCCAGATGTATTAATTACCAGAAAAAGAGTGGTGAGCATCTGCAGACCGGAAGGAAGTGTTGCGCTGACCGGGGATGTTCTTACAATCCAGAAGGAAGATGGATCCATTGAAACGAAAATAAGCGATTCGGAAGAAACCATCAGGCTATGGATGGAACATTATTTCGGATTGGAGTTTTTACAGATATAAGCAGAAAAAAGGACCAGGTTGTCAGGTGACAGTCTGGTCCTTTTCCTGCAGAAGAAAGCAGAGCTGCAGAAGAAGCCGGTCTTTCGGATTATCCAGATCAACCTTTGTGAGTTTCTGGATGCGCTCCAGACGGTAGGTCAGGGAACTTCTATGTATAAAAAGCTCACGGGCTGTCTGAAGAGAATTGCGTTCATGCTCCAGATAGACCTTGAGTGTGTGATACAGCTCAGTATTGTTTTTTCGGTCATAATTCTGCAGTGCATCCAGCCGTGAAGAGACCAGAAGCTCGGGACTGATCTGATGGCTGATCTGGGAAAGCATATATTCCAGAAGATAAGCATCAAAATGATAGCACCAGGCCATGCTCTGACTTTTTTTGCCCAGGCGCAAGGCGGAAACAGCCTGAATATATCCCTGAGGGATCAGGAGAAAATCACGAAATTCAGAGCTTACTCCCATTTTAAAAAGCCCTTCGCGCAGGATGATCGCAAGTGAACTGATAACATCGGAAGATACAGAGTGCTTAAAGGACAGATTAACGATCACAACGATTCCCTGCTGATAGGTAAAAGCCAGACCTTCCGGGATCTGGGCTTCAATGTGTCCCAGTGTGGCGATGGAAGAGTGCATACGGTCATCCTGCTGCTGGGTTTCCAGACGAAGTACAAGATACCGGTCATGGCGATTCCAGTTCAGATACTGGATCTGATCGGTAACTGCCTGTAGTTCTGTGAGCTTTCCGGAAAGATACTCCGTGAAGAACTGCCGGGAGTCATTTCCCATTGAGATTTGGAACAGATTGTGCCGACGGATGCATAGCTCGATAAAGGAGCCAAGATACTCAAGAGCAGAAAAATGTCCGGGCTGTATCTCCGTCTGGAGCTCATCTACACAAAGCCTGCCCTGATAATTGCCGCTGACCCAGAGATTCATGTAGAGGATACGGTAACCGCGGAGCTCTTCGGAATAAATATTGGCGCCGTGGGTGATAAGTGTGCGCTGGTATTCGGCATCAAGCTTGAAATCCTGAATCAGGCTTAAAGGTGCGATGAGTCTACCTGTACGCTGGTCATGGACCCATTCGGACATACCGGTTACGTGCCGGGGAGAAGAAAGGATATAAAAGTTGGTGTCGTGGGCAAAAACCGGATTATGAAATATATCCAGACTGGCTTCCAGCATCTCATTCAGCGGATCGATACTTCCAAGTGCAAGCTGGAGTTTACTGTCCCAGTCAGAATATCTGTCAAAGGTCTGCTGTATTTGGTTGAAGACCTCAGAAAAAGAAAGGGTTCCCTTAATGTGAAGGATCCTGCAGCTTTCGGAAAAGCAGGAAAGATCACCGGAGCCCACCACTACAAATGCGATGTTCTGGTATCGCAGGAAGCTTTCGGAAAGAGAATTGCCGAAGACAAGATAAAGGTAGCATGGCTTTAGCAGGGCTCCTGCCTGATATATGCGAAGACCATCCAGCGTCAGGGGGTCTTCACGGCAGAGGATGGAAACATCCTCTTTTTTCTCCGCAAAATCGTCAGCAATGATCTGGAGATTAAGATGGAAGCCTGTATGCGGGCTATTCACGAAATGCTCTCTTTTGTTCAAAATATTTCCTCCAATTCATAAAAGCCTTGTATTTATAGGAAATTATAACATATTAGACGGAAAATAAAAAGAAAACAGAGAGGGAATTATTTGTGCATATTTACAATAATAACTGTACAAAAAGTATGAAGCATTGGAGAAAGAATGAAGAAGTGTGCGGATTTACGAACAAGAAAAAAACAACTATACTGTAATCATCAAAGGTAACGTGAAGTTGTGGAAATGGCCGGCCCCACAAAAAACAGCGAAGGGGGAAAGAAAATGAGTAAAAATGAAATACCGAAACAAGATCCGAAACAGAAAAAGGGTCTTACAAATGCCCTGAAATATTTCTTTGGTGTTGGTGATGCCGGATTTGTTCTTATGAGTAATATCGAGACATTTTACTTTATGACATTTCTGACGGATCTGGCAGGCTTTGCAGCTGGTGTAGCTGGTGTGATCAATTCCGTATTTACCATTGTTGATGCATGTCTGTCCTGGCTTTACGGAGGAATCATCAATGGCACAAAAGCAAAGAAATGGGGGCGTTATCGTTCCTGGCTGATCATGGTTCCGTGGATGGTGCCGTTTCTGTACGCATTCATGTTCATACGTGTCAGTGATAATGAATGGCTTTCGGCAGTGGTGATCATTGCCGCATCCATCGCATCTCATGTGGCATGGAATTTCAGCTATGTTGCCAACGCAACCCTGATCAGTGTTGTTGGTAAAACACCGGAAGACAAAGCAACGCTTGCATCCTCCAGGGCAACCTGGAATAACATAGGCGGTCTGTTGTTTTCCTATATGGGTCTTCCATTTGCAACACTTCTTGCCGGATATGTCGGTGAGAAAAATAAATTTGCAGCAGCAGCTTTCTGCCTGGGTATTCTGATGGTCGTAACCTATTTTGCCCATTTCAAGATGACGGAAGGCTATGAAGAGATTGAAACGGAAACAGCAGGAAAGAAAAATGACAAAACAAAGATCACGATCAGAGAGATGTTTGCTTCCCTGTTTCAGAATCCACCTCTTATGGTCCTGATGCTGGCAGACCTTGCAAAATGGTGTGTGAAATTTGTAACAGCAGCATCTGCTATTTACTATTTCAGGGATGCAATGGGAAATCCGGGACTGATGACCACTTATCTTCTCTGTGTTGCTATCGGTGCCATCATCGGAGCTTTTTCCATGAGATACATTGCAAAAGCAATATCGTCCCGTACAACTATGATCATTGCTTATGCAGGAATGGCAGTATCACTGTTCCTTGTATATATTTTCTATGGAAATGCAATGACAGTGATCGCCCTTATGACACTTGCCCAGTTCTTCTATGGTATGGCTTTTGCAGCTTCACCTGCACTTTATGCGGACACTGTAGTGTATGCAACATGGAAGAGCGGAAAAGATGCATCCGGATGGATCATGGGATTACAGAATCTTCCGCTGAAGATTGCCGTATTCTTAAGAGGAACGATCCTCAGCGCCTGTCTTGTGGCGGTAGGCTGGAAATCTGGAGTTGTTCTTGAGGGGACGGCTCGTCAGGGAATGACGATTTCCTTTGCACTTGTTCCGGCTATTTTCTGTCTGGCAGGTCTTCTGCTTCTCGTGTTTGGATTTAAGATCACAAAGGAAAAGGTTCTTCAGTATCAGGCTGAGATTGACGCAAGATCATAAAGATAAGTGATCGGGTATTTTGAAAGATCACAGGATAATAAAGGAGGAAGCATTATGTTGAAAGCATCGGAGATTTTACTTGAAACGATAAAAAAGGACGGCAGGCCGGAACGACTTCTGAGACAGTATGAGGGTGCGACCTTTTACCCGCCGAACCCGGCAAATAATTATGTGCGTGGAAACCGTCACCGTGGTATGGAGCCTATGAAGGATCTTTTCGGAACTGAGATCCTCTGGCCTCAGGAACAGCTGGCTGCAATGCCACATGTAACAGAGGACAACAAGGTCATTGATGATATCACAGAATGGAAAGAGCAGCTGGTGATCCCGGATATTGTCGGTCAGTGCTCGGATCCGGCTTTATGGGAACCATTTAAACAGAAGGCACAGGAGATAAAGGATTCAGGAAGCCTTTTCATGGCATTTATGCCTACAGGTGTTTTTGAGAGGCTTCACTTCCTGATGGGATTTGAGGATATGCTGGTGAACTTCCTTCTTGAGCCGGAGGATATGATGGATCTCTGCAATGCCATTGGGGAGTACCGTTTCCAGCTTACAAAGCTGATCGTTGATAATCTCCACCCGGATATCATCCTTTCCCATGATGACTGGGGTTCCAAGCAGTCCCTGTTCATCAGTCCGGACACATGGAGAGAATTTATCAAACCACAGTATGAAAGATCCTATAAATATATGAAAGACCATGGAGTGATCATCATGCATCACGCAGATTCCTTCATGGAACCGATCATAGAGGATATGGTTGATCTTGGGATTGACATCTGGCAGGGAACACTTCCGCAGAATGATATTCCGAAGCTCCAGAAACAGCTGAACGGAAGAATGACACTTATGGGCGGAATCGATGCTTCGATCGTAGATCGTGTGGATTCCACAGAAGAAGAGATCCGTAAGGAGGTCAGAAGAGCATGTGAGGAGTATGCACCACATGGACATTTCATTCCATGTATTACCTATGGAGGTCCCGGTTGTCTGTTCCCTCATGTAGATTCAATTATTGATGACGAGATTGAAAAATATAATAAAGAGGTATATGGAATTTAACCGAATGCGGGATGCGGATATCCGCTTGAACTGATAAAAACTGTTCTGCAATTCAATACAGGATTGCAGAACAGTTTTTTTGCTTGTATATTCTGATGTTTTTTGATAAAATTTGCTACATGTGTTATTTTTTGTAAAAAACAAATTTATGATAAATCTCCTAATGATGTGAGAAATAATTATTATCTGTACAGTAAGGGCAATGTGATCTATACAGGAGCCGGGCATTCTGCAGTGACCGGCGATGATGAGATCAGGCTTTTTATCAATGCGATCGTGGCAGCGGCCAATGTCACAGCCGTACAGCCGGAGGTAAGCTTTGTAAATACTCTTGATCCTTCTGCCCGGACGGAATCGGTTCATTGTTATATGACAGACCAGAGTACTTGGACAACTGGGGAGGCAAATACGCTGGAGACAAATGCAGACCTGAACATCAATGTAAAGGATTATAATATGGTCAGCGCAGATCTGGATCAGGATGCTCTGAAGGATCAGGAGATGGTCCTGAAATTTTATATCGAAGATGAAAACGGACAGCTTCCGGATAACAGCATTCAGAATACCCTTCCGTCTGAACTCAGGAACAGGAAGCTTACAGATATCACAGAAAAAATCGGAAGCCTGATCCCCTATGGGAAAGAGAATGAGCTGTTATATTGCAGTGCAGATGGAAAATTCCATAATGTTCAGAACACTGCCTACAGTCTTACAGTTCCGGGGATCGAGACATATCTGAGAAAGACGGAGGAGGACGGTACACAGGATTACCGCAAAAGCTGCAAAGTCTGGGCTCAGGTTTCCAGCACGGTTTATCTTTACGGAGAACCGAAGACAAGTACCGTCTGGGCATCTATTGATCTGAAGCAGCGGCAGCTTTTTGATCTGGATTAAAATTTACATAATCTTTATTTGATTATTTGAAAAAACAGTGCTATAGTAAAGTTGGTTCCGGTAAACGGATGATTTATGGATTCCAGAAGAGGACCGGGCGGAACCAAATTACTGTTGACCGGTCAGGATCTGGATCAGGAAAGAAGGAAGAGGGAAAAAATTGCGTAAAAAATCACATATACTGTTAGGCAGATACCTGGCTGACCAGATGTCTGAGGTGTACAGTCTCCAGCAGCACAGAAAAGCGTTTTGCCTGGGTAATATCATGCCTGATCTGAAACCATCGTTTCTCACCACCAGACATGAGTTTTTCGGAACATTCGATCACCTCCAGAATAAGATGAGGGCGCTTGTCGAGAAGAACCCGGAGGAAGAGAATGCCAGAGTATACTGGAGAAGATTCGGTGAGGTCATGCATTATATGGCTGATTATTTTACTTTTCCTCATAACAAAACATACAAAGGAAATCTTGCAGCACATAATTCTTATGAAGCTGAGCTGAAAAACCGCCTGAGAGAATGCATCCTCAGCGGCGCAGCAGACAGCCAGCTGGAAGAAGCGAAGCAGTTTGAAAGCTTTGAGGAACTTGTGGAATATATCCGTGAGCGTCATGCATATTATCTGGAAAGCCCGCGGTGCATTGCCGATGACATCCGTTTTATCCTTCGGGTGTGCTATCAGGTTGTACAGGGAATTTTTCAGCTCTGTGTCAGAAAACAGTTTCATATGGGCGGACAGCCGGCAGTGACTGTCTGACAGTATATAAAAAGCCGCAGTGTGTGAGAGCACTGTGGCTTTTTTACGTTATGGTAAACTCTAAAAAATCTTACAAAAATGTGAATAAAAAGTGAAAAATAGATGAATTGAAGGAGATATCCTACCAGAACAGTTGATTTCACGATTTTCGTATGCTAAAATAAATTGAATTAAACTTTAAGTTATCAAACGGTTTAAGGCAGACCTTTATTATAGGGGAAGTAAAGGGATGTTCAAGGAAAGAAGGGAGCATCTTAATAAATATGAAGAACAAGTACCTGAATAAGTTTTTTTGCATCACGATGTTATCAGCTATGGTACTGGCAATTCCAACCGGAGTAAAAGCCGCCGAGGAAGCAGATAATGTTGTTGCTGAGGAAGGTGTTTCAGGAGACGGGAGTGAGGTAAGTGAACCGGAACCGGAAGTTCCGGCAGAACCGGTGCCGACAGCTGCACCGGAACCGGAAATAACTGCTGCACCTGACCCGGAACCAACTACAGCGCCGGAGCCAACAGATACACCGACACCTGCGCCGACGGAAACACCGGAGCCAACTGCAACACCTGCGCCGACGGAAACACCGGAGCCAACTGCAACACCTGCGCCGACGGGAACACCGGAGCCGACAGCGACACCTGCACCAACGGCAACACCGGAACCGACAGCAACACCTGCACCAACGGCAACGCCGGAGCCAACCGCAACACCTGCACCGACGGCAACACCGGCCAGGGATGACTCTGCAAAGGTACAGGCGGTGATCCGGAAGATCAAAGCACTGGCAGGTAGAACGATCACAGCAGCAGATAAAGCGGAGATAAATAGCGTACGTGCAGCTTATGAGGCACTGTCTAATACAGAAAAGGCCAAGGTTACGAATTATAAGATCCTGACTGAGGCAGAAGCCAAGCTTGCAGCTGTCGACAAGAACGACAGTGATAACAAAAAAGACAACAAAAAAGATAACAAAAAAGATGATAGCAGCACGGAAGATAACAAGAATACAGAGATCACAGATGGAAATAACGCCACAGCAACACAGATCGGAGATCCTGTTTATGTGACAAATATGGTATCCAATCTCCATGCGGGCAAGGATTTTTATCTGGATAGTCTTAAGAGCAATTATCATCTGTCCTTCTCTGATGATTTTGCTTCTGTAATGGAAGAGATCGAAAGAGAATATAAAGAGAAGAACAAGCTTACCGATACGGAGAATACACTTCTGGTAAGAAACTGGCAGGATATCCTTGCTGTTTATATTTACGAAAAGAGCAAAGCAGGAGCAACGTCATTTACATTGGATGCATCCTGCAAGGATGATCTGGCAAGGATCTTTGCGGAGATGAACCCCATCGTCAGGGACAAGCAGGATATTACCAAGATATCCTACGGAAATCGCAAGATCAACTACTACATCAAGAAGAACAATATTGCAAAGAAAGACAGAAGCGTCCTTAAGAAATATGTGGAAACAGACTGTAAGCTTCTCTGTGCGGTAGTTACCGCATCCAAAGGCTTTGTCCGTGAAAGCGTGGGAGACAATGTTTCTGAGGATCGTGTAGATGTTATCACCGCAGCGTATTCACTGGTTGGCAAGGTTGGATATTTCTGGGGCGGTAAATCTACGGTGATCGGAGAAGATCCAAGCTGGGGCTCCGTTGAGAAGGTATCAGCAGACGGCAGCAGAAGCTCCGGTACGCTCCGTGCATATGGTCTGGACTGCAGCGGCTTTGTTACCTGGGCAGTGATCAATGGATATAAGGATCAGGGAATGCAGGCAGCAGTTGGAGACGGAACCTCTGACCAGTGGGAGAAGGCCGGTGTTGTCAGCGAAGCAGATGCACAGCCAGGAGATCTGGTATTCCAGAGAGGACCGGAAGCAGGAAGCAACAACCACGTTGGTATCCTGTGCGGAAAGACGGATTCCGGCGACTGGATCGCAGTACATTGTTCCTCAAGCAAGAATGGTGTAACGGTTGGTGAGGCATACAGTGCAAGCTTCCGTTATATCAGAAAGCCATCCTTCTATCAGGATACAACGGCGGAGGAAAATGAGACCACAGCTACAGAGAATGATGTTCTGACAGAGGAGAGTGCAGAAAAGCTCCTCACGGATGTGGTTAGATCTGATGCACTGAAGGATGCACTGGCATCCGGTGATACTGTTTCCAGTGACCTTCTTGCAGATTTTAAGAATAAGGCTTTGCAGGAGGATGAGGAAGAAGATGAAGTTGAGACGCTGACTCTGGATCAGGAGACCATGGACGATGCAGTGGATACATTTGATGATGATGTAGAAACACTGGAAATGGAAAACTAAGGGACAGCGATTGAAGATAAGGGCAGTCTCCCACGGGAGGCTGCCCTTTCTTACAATCGCTGCTTCAGACATAGGACATGATATTATGAAAAAAAGAAATTTCTGCCCCATGGCAGCCGCAGTGCTTACAGCTGCAGTGATCCTTCAGCCCTTTAGCGCTTCGGCAGGGGCACTGGGTCAGATCCGCTCCATAGCAAAGAGCATTATTTCAGGCGAACCAAAGGAAGTAGAGGAACTGCGTCAGATGGAGGTTGCCCAGAGCGAAGAAGGGCATCAGGAATATTATTTCAAACAGCTTACGGAAGAAGAGCAGAGAGTATATCGGGAGCTGCTGAAAGGAATCCGTGCCCGGGAAAAGGAGTTTTATCTGACAATCTCCGATGATGACAGTATTGACAGAAGCTATCATGCAGTATTGAAAGACCACCCGGAGATATTCTGGGTCCACAATCGTGAAAAAATTTACAAAACTACGTATTCAGACAGTGATTACTGCGTTTTTACTCCGGGCTATACTTATACAGACAGCGAGATCGATGAGATACAGACGGCCATGGAGCAGAGCTTTCAGGAGGTCAGAGCCCTGATCCCGGAGGATGCCGGTGACTACGAGAAGGTACGCATTGTTTATACGTATGTTATTGACCATACCCAGTATCAGACCGGGGAGGATGATCAGAGCATAGCAGGTGTTTTCTGGAAAAAATCCGCAGTCTGTGCCGGATATGCAGGAGCTGTCCAGTATCTTCTGGAAAGGCTGGATATTCCCTGTATTTATGTGGACGGAAGCACAAAAGGAAGTACAGAGGGTCATGCATGGGATATTGTAAAAATAGGCCAGGAGTATTATTATGTAGATGCTACCAATGGGGATCAGCCGGATTTTTTAAATGGAGATGCCGCACAGCTGGAAGAACATAAGACGATCATTTACGATTATCTCTGCCCTTTCCCGGAAGAATATGAAAAAACCTATACACCATCGGAAGAACTGACAGTTCCGGCATGTACTGCGAAGAATCTGGATTTTTATGTGCTGAACCAGGGGTATTTTGAAGATTACAGCTGGCAGGACATATATGATTATTGTAAGATGAGAATGGATAATGGTGCGGCTGTAGTGCGTTTCAAGTTTGGCAGTCAGGAAGCTTTTTCCGAAGCCTGTCGGGAACTGCTGGATGATGGCGTGGTACAGAATGTGGCACAGTATTATATGAAACTTCACGGACTTGGTCAGGTGGAGTATCATTATGGAGTGATGGATAATTTTTATACCATATATTTTATTTTCTGAAACATCTTCGGGAAGATTTTCGGAGGTTTTGGAAAGAGAGGAGTAAGTTATGAATATGGATATGTTGTCAAGAGGATTTGACATACTGCAGAGAGCAGGAGGTATGGAACAGATCAGCCAGCTGATGGTGATCGTATATGGAGTGCTCTGCGTTTTCGGGCTTTTGAACTGTATCCTGGGATATCGTATCCTCCGGTTCTGGATGATGATCTTTGGATTTATCATCGGAGCAGGCGCCGGCTTTGGTGTAACCTATATGTCCGGTGTTCAGGATAAAATGGTGATCGCAGGTGCCATGGCGGGACTGGGGATCGTACTGGCTGTTGTTTCGTTTCTGATCTACAGGGCAGGAATCTTTGTACTGGGATTTGGTATCGGAATAACATTGAGTATCTATCTGATTCATCCGACCAGTTCTTTTTCCTTTTTCCTGTGCATCCTTATCGGCGTGGGACTGGGAATACTTGCTATGCGTTATGCGAAAGGAGTGATCATTGTCGGAACCAGTATACTGGGTGGTGTTCTGGCAGGATTATCCATTGCAAAGATCGCAGGGCTGGCGCAGTTTCCATATGGCGTCGGTATGGCAGCGGGAATTGCGATCCTTGGTATGCTGATCCAGTTCGCCATCAACAAAGACCGATACGATGAGGAAGATGACGAAGAAGAGGATGACGACAATGGAGCTCTGCCGGAGGAGACCAGGAAGCCGGCAGGAAGGGATCGTAGAGGAAACAGCCGTGAATATACCTCTGACCGTAACAGGGACGATCACAGATATACATACGAAAACCGGGCAAACGATGACCGGGAAAGCCGGGGTGAAAGACGTTCCCGCAGACCATCTGACAGAGAAGGACGCAACTCTGACAGACGAGAAAGAAATTATGCAGACAGCCGAAAAAGATCTGGAAGCGAAAGAAACAGCAAAGGCAGTTCCACTGAAAGAAGAAGCACTTCCGGAACCTCCGGCAGAAACAGAACCTCCGACAGAAATTATGCTTCGGATGACAGAAGAGGCCGCAGATACAGCCAGAGCAGCAGCACCAGGGAACGAAGGAATGCAGGAACGGGAAGCAGATCCCGCTATGCAGATCCGGAGGATCATGAAGACTATGATCGTTTTGATGAGTCGGAAAACAGGGACAGCTATGAAGATTTTGAAAAACTGCAGCAGAAAAGACGCCGGATGGATATTGAAAATATGGCGGATTTTGATGAGCAGGAAGAATATGGAAATTACAGGAATGACCCGGATCTGATGAATGATGAGGATCTGGATGAGCTTGATGAGTGGAAAGACAACTGAGAAAAATCCGAGGAGTGACAGAAATGGGAAAAGAAGCCAAAACAAACGCGATGAGAATGCTGGATCGAAAAAAAGTAAAATATGAAGCGCTCACATATGACTGTGGAGAGTTCATAGATGGGATCCACTGTGCAGACATTACAGGAGCCCCTCATGATCAGTCCTTTAAGACCCTGGTCATGGAAGGGAAAAGCGGCGGCTACTATGTGTTTGTAGTTCCGATCGAGAAAGAGGTGGACCGTAAGGCAGCCGCAAAGTCTGTAGGCGAAAAAACAGTAGATATGATCCATGTAAAGGATCTTACAAAGATCACGGGCTATATCCGCGGAGGCTGCAGCCCTCTTGGAATGAAAAAAAATTATCCGGTGGTGTTTGACCAGTCTGCCGAAAACTTTGATGAGATCTATGTAAGTGGTGGAAGAGTAGGCCTTACCCTGAAGGTACCGCTTAAAGATCTTCTGGATGTAACACAGGGCAAGCTTGCTCCGATCACCATGGAGTAAGCGCATATAAAACAGATAAAAAAACTCCCCTGACTGCCTGTAAAGGCGGAAGCAGGGGAGATTTTTTGTTACAGAAGCATGGGATTTAGTTATCCTGTGCGTCCTCTTCGTTAACCTGGAATACGTGACGCTTCTTGGCCATTTCGTCGCTGGCAAGATACTCGTCGTAAGTGGTGATCTTGTCTACCAGCTTGCCGTTAGGAAGGATCTCCATGATGCGGTTTGCAGTTGTCTGTACAAACTGGTGATCGTGTGAGGTGAAAAGGATCACTCCCGGGAATTTGATCAGTCCGTTGTTCAGTGCTGTGATAGACTCCATATCCAGATGGTTGGTTGGCTCATCCAGGATCAGGATATTGGCACCGGAGATCATCATCTTGGAAAGAAGACAGCGAACTTTTTCACCACCGGAAAGAACACGGACACGTTTTACACCATCCTCACCAGGGAAAAGCATACGGCCAAGGAATCCACGGACGTAGGTTGCGTCCTTGATCTCGGAGTACTGTGTCAGCCAGTCGGTGATAGTAAGGTCGTTATCGAATTCCTGTGTGTTATCCTTCGGGAAATATGCCTGGGAAGTGGTAACGCCCCATTTGTAATTTCCTTCATCCGGCTCCATTTCACCTGTAAGGATCTTGAAGAAGGTTGTGATGGCCTGCTCGTTGGCGCCCACAAAGGCAACCTTATCTTCACGACCAAGAGTGAAGGAAATGTTGTCCAGAACCTTTACTCCATCAATGGTCTTGGACAGATTTTCCACCATGAGGACCTCGTTTCCGATCTCACGGTTCGGGCGGAAGTCAATGTATGGATATTTACGGCTGGAAGGACGCATGTCATCCAGCTGAATCTTTTCCAGGGCACGTTTTCTGGAAGTCGCCTGCTTGGATTTGGAAGCATTGGCGCTGAAACGGGAGATGAACTCCTGGAGCTCTTTGATCTTCTCCTCTTTCTTTTTGTTGGCCTCTTTCATCTGCTTGATCAGAAGCTGGCTGGATTCAAACCAGAAGTCGTAGTTTCCGGCATAAAGCTGGATCTTGCCATAATCGATATCAGCAGTATGTGTGCAGACCTTGTTCAGGAAATAACGGTCATGGGATACTACGATAACCGTATTGTCAAAATTGATCAGGAACTCCTCCAGCCATTCGATAGCAGGAAGATCCAGGTGGTTGGTCGGCTCATCAAGAAGAAGGATATCAGGATTTCCGAAAAGAGCCTGTGCAAGAAGAACCTTGACTTTCATACTACCGGTAAGGTCTGCCATCTGTGTATAGTGGAACTCGGTGTCGACTCCGAGACCGTTGAGAAGAGTAGCAGCATCGGATTCTGCTTCCCATCCGTTCATTTCTGCAAACTCACCCTCAAGCTCGCTGGCACGGATGCCATCTTCGTCTGTGAAATCTTCCTTTGCGTAAATGGCTTCTTTCTCTTTCATGATCTGATAGAGTCTTTCATTACCCATGATGACAGTATCCAGAACCGGATAAGCATCATATTTGAAGTGATCCTGCTGCAGGAAAGAAAGCCTCTGACCGGGGGTGATCACAATGTCGCCCTTGGTAGGCTCAAGCTGACCGGAAAGGATTTTGAGGAATGTAGATTTTCCTGCGCCGTTGGCGCCGATCAATCCATAACAGTTACCCTCTGTAAATTTGATGTTAACGTCTTCAAACAGCGCTTTTTTTCCAACGCGCAGTGTGATGTTATTTGCTGAAATCATATCATACCTCTTTTTTCATTAATAAAAATCGTTTCAATTACATAGTATAACATTACAATCGTTTCCTATTGTACCGTAAACTGAAAAATTTGCAAGCTGTATTTTCCTTTTTTCGGCTAAATAAAGGAAAAACAGGGGATTACTATGAATCACAGGAAAATAATAACCTTTTATTATATAAAAAAATGGGTTATACTGTCGTATGTGGTAATGAAGTATTCCGGGGATATGGATATCCGGCTCTCTGGCACATCAGAAACACCCAGGAACGTGGCAGATCGGATGGAATGCGGAAACTATCATAAATCAGCAGCTTAGTTGAACAGAAGAGAGGTTAAAAATGTTTATCACCAGAGAAAGCGATTATGCGATGCGGGTTATCCGCGCATTGATGTGGGAACCGCGTTTGAGCGTCAGCGAGATCTGTGAGAGGGAATCGATCACAGCACCCTTTGCATACAAGATACTGAAGAAGCTTCAGAATGCAGGGCTCGTGGAAGGATACCGCGGAGTTCATGGCGGTTACGCGCTGAAGAGAAATCCGGAAGAACTGTCATTATATGAGATATACAGTGCGATCGATCCGGATATGTCCATCATTGAGTGCCTGAACGGCACATATCAGTGTCCGAGGAACGGACAGGACGGAGTTCCCTGCCATGCACATGATGAGCTTAAGGAGATCCAGGATCAGCTGTGGACAATGCTCCGTCGGAAATCCATGAAGGATCTTTTCGGAAAAGAGGAGAAGTGATTCCCGGATGTGAGTTGGGATAAGCGTATGAGATGATAAGGAGAGCAGTTTGGAGAGGGAAAATTCCGAACAGCTCTTTTTTATTTGTGAAAAAGATAACGGCGTTTGTACAGGATAATATACAAAAAACAATGAAAGAAAATGGACATAACTGGGAATCTATGATATAATAACCAATGGAATTTTAGGCCTTCATAAGCCTAAATAATATATTTTTTAACAAACCTTTAAGGAGGAAAAAACAATGGCAAGAAAGATGAAAACCATGGATGGTAACCATGCAGCCGCTCATGCATCATACGCTTTTTCTGATGTAGCTGCTATTTACCCGATTACCCCTTCATCTGTAATGGCTGAGGCTACAGACGAGTGGGCAACTCAGGGAAGAAAGAACATCTTTGGACAGGAAGTACAGGTTACAGAGATGCAGTCTGAGGCAGGTGCAGCAGGTGCCGTTCACGGTTCTCTGGCAGCAGGTGCCCTGACTACAACCTACACAGCTTCCCAGGGTCTTCTGCTTATGATCCCGAACCTTTACAAGATCGCTGGTGAGCAGCTTCCGGGAGTTATCAACGTATCTGCCCGTGCACTTGCTTCCCACGCACTTTGTATTTTCGGTGACCATTCCGACGTTATGGCCTGTCGTCAGACTGGATGTGCAATGCTTTGTGAGTCTTCTGTACAGGAGGTTATGGACCTTACACCGGTTGCTCATCTTGCAGCAATCAAAGGAAAAGTTCCATTCATCAACTTCTTCGACGGATTCCGTACATCTCATGAGATCCAGAAGATCGAGACATGGGACTATGAAGATCTGAAAGATATGGCAGATATGGACGCAATCGCAGAGTTCCGTAACCGTGCTCTGAACCCGAACCATCCATGTCAGAGAGGTTCCGCTCAGAACCCGGATATCTTCTTCCAGGCAAGAGAGGCATGTAATCCATATTATGACGCTCTTCCGGCAGTTGTTCAGGAGTATATGGACAAAGTTAACGAGAAGATCGGAACAGACTACAAACTGTTCAACTACTACGGAGCTGCTGACGCTGAGCACATCATCGTAGCTATGGGTTCCGTAAACGATACCATCGAGGAGACAATCGATTACCTTATGGCAGCTGGTAAGAAAGTCGGTGTTGTTAAAGTTCGTCTTTACAGACCATTCTGTGCACAGGCTCTTATCGATGCAATCCCGGATACAGTTAAGCAGATCTCTGTTCTTGACAGAACAAAAGAGCCAGGAGCTCTTGGCGAGCCTCTGTATCTTGATGTTGTTGCAGCTCTTCGCGACAGCAAGTTCAGCGATGTTAAGATCTTTACAGGACGTTATGGACTTGGTTCCAAAGATACAACACCTGCACAGATCGTAGCAGTATATGAGAACACTGAGAAAGAGAAATTCACAATCGGTATCGTTGATGATGTTACAAACCTTTCTCTTGAGACAGGTGCACCACTTGTTACAACACCAGAGGGAACAACAAACTGCAAGTTCTGGGGACTTGGAGCTGATGGTACTGTAGGTGCTAACAAGAACTCCATCAAGATCATCGGTGATAACACAGACATGTACGCTCAGGCTTACTTCGATTATGACTCCAAGAAGTCCGGCG
>OLRU01001085.1_pt1 | contig 25578 bp, 25 predicted proteins | sample 1672961 | NCBI WGS metagenome assembly OLRU01 (sample SAMEA3136741, study PRJEB25190) | human gut metagenome | biome: human gut; feature: human-associated habitat; material: faeces | place: Austria | collected 2013
ATGGCGCCACCGCCCTCTCCACACTCCAGGCCGAAAACGAGAAGCTGCGGGCCGAGCTAAAAAGCAAGGCGGATTTAGTATTTCAACAGGCGAAAGAACTTGATAGGAGAAACTTGTTTTTGCAAGAACAAGAGGCCGAGCTGGATGATTTGCGCGCCCAGTGGGATATGTATGGCGGGGATGTTGGGATTACTGCCGTATACAAGGAGCTGGAGCAGGTAAAGCGGGAGAAGGATGCGGCGGCAAGCGATCTGGAAAGCGTTATGGCCTATCGCGGTGATAATTTAGACACTTGCCAATTCTGCAAAAACGGCCAGTGCCATGTAAGGGGAGGGACAAAACAGTGCCTCCCGCAATGGCGCGGCCCAAAGGAGGGGTGAACATAGAGAGAGCAACACACATTGACAAGGATGGATGGTACATCAATGGGGCCAATGTGGCGGCAGTATTCCATTCTGGTACGAGAGAAATCAGGATGAGCGGGAAAGACATTGACCGCCTCGCCGCCTACGAGGACACGGGCCTGGAGCCGGAGGACATCAAGCGGGCATTTAATGAAGCTGCTGTTTTAAAACTGGCCGGACAAGCCCTTGGTATAACACCTGACCGCCTCCACGAGCTGGCCCAGGCGGACAGGGAGGGGCGGTGCGTGGTGTTGCCGTGCAAAATTGGAGATACAGTATATCATATAGCAAAATGCAGAGATTTTTCAAAGGTTTTGGATGGGACTCTTTACGATAGCAATGGAGGATACGGAACAGCAACCGGATATTATTGTCCGTGTGAATTGGCTGATAATTGCCCATTTGATGATGATTCTTTCGATTGCGATGCAAATAAAAATAAGCCAAACATTTTTGAGGATACAGTTGAAAGTGTCAATATTGATGATTACGAGCAGTATCTACGACTAGATTATTCAGGAGCGGTTAGCCTTGAGGACTTTGGCAAAACCGTCTTTCTGACCCGCGAAGAGGCCGAGGCCGCACTGGAGGGGATGAAGGATGCTGACTGACTTTGGGCGCAAGGCGCGCGCATACCGCCTCCGACACGACATGCTGCTGTATGATATGGCGCTGATTATGCGCCTCGGCACGGCGCAGCTCAGCGGCTATGAGTGCGGGCGGGCAGAACCGCCTGCGGATGTAGTGGCATCGCTGGACACGCTTATCAGGGTAGAGAATAACCTGCCTGTGCCGGAGCCGACAGAGGAGCAGCGAGACGCAATAAACGCAATATCAGAAGCGTGGAGGATGTTGAAATGAAGTGCATCTGTGGATACGAGCAAGACAAGCCATTTGAACAATATAAAAACTTCGTCCCGTCTGGCATGATGAGAAATATATACACAGTAGAGGCGCACAAAAATCTGTATATCTGCCCTAAATGCGGTACAGTAAAATTTGAGGAGGCCGACCATGAAGTTTCGGAGTAAGACGGGGGAAGTCGTACTTACCATTGATGAGGCATTAGAGCAGTTTTGCGATAGCAAAAAAGATTGCGACTATTGCGAGCTTCGGGAACTCGTGCAGCAATACGCAGGGACAAAGAAGCCGTGTCATGAATACGTAAGAGCCAACCCTTACGAAGCCGCCCGCCTGATGGGCTATGAGGTGGTGGAGGATATTTCAATCCACGCTCCCCTCGCGGAGAGCGACGGCGTCAGGATGATGGGATAGGCTTGTTTCATGAATTTCAATCCACGCTCCCCTCGCGGAGAGCGACGTCAAAGTCGTGGACGGTGTGGCCGTCCGCTTTATTTCAATCCACGCTCCCCTCGCGGAGAGCGACACATGCTGGAGGGGACGGCGGTGCTGTGGGAGGAATTTCAATCCACGCTCCCCGTGAGGGGAGCGACCAAGCCAGGGATACAACGGATCCGGATTAAGGGTATTTCAATCCACGCTCCCCGTGAGGGGAGCGACAGCGAAACAGCACAAAGGCACAGGTATGTTTTGTGACAAATGTGCAATTTCGTAAACTGGAATGGCCAGGAGCCGTGTCTGTGTCACAGTTCGCACGCTTAAATTTACGGAAATCTCCTGTCCATTTGATGATATTTGAGTGCGAACCTGCCGGGAAAACGATGTTCGCTTCCCCTTCGCACTCAGAGGATCAGAGGGGCCTCCGGTTGGTAGCTGCGCTGATTGCCGAAGTGCTCGATCTTGTTTTCATAGCGCTTTCCCAGATAGTAAAACCGCAGACTATCTCTTTCCGGGTCCATGATGGAGAGCAGTTTGGCCTGCAGCACCTTGCACTGGGCAGTGTCCAGCATACACTCAAAGACGGAGTTCTGGACCCGCTGGCCGTAGTTGACGCACTGCCTGGCGATCTGCCGCAGGCGTTTGCGGCCGGCGGGGTCCTCCGTGTTCACATCATAGGTAATCAGTACCAGCATTCGGACGCCTCACTTCCACAAAAAGGGCGGGTATTCCTCCAGGTCGTCCCGCAGAGTCCGGGCCAACAGCAGCGCCTGTACATAGGGGACCAGGCCCCAGGGGATCTTCTCTCCCAGATAGGGGTGCGTCAGTTCAGCTTTTTTCCGCTCCTGCCAGTGGGTCAAAAAGACCTTGCGGCCGGAGTCCGTCAGATAGACCGCCCCATTTTCCCGGAACTGGAAGTCGTCCCTGTGCACGACACGATTGTTGATTAGAGTCAGGACGAAGCGGTCCGCAAGGCAGGGACGCAGTTCCTCCATCAAGTCCAGGGCAAAAGAGGTTCGCCCGGGGCGGTCCCGGTGGAGAAATCCCACATAGGCGTCCAGCCCCACGCTCTCCAGAGCGGAGGCACAGTCGTGCGTCAGCAGGCTGTATGCGAAGGACAGCAGGGCGTTGACCGGGTCCAGCGGCGGCCGGCGGTTTCGGTTCGAAAAGGCAAACAGCGGTTTCTCCCCTAAGATCATCTGGTCAAACACGCTGAAGTAGATCGTGGCCCCGGCGCCCTCCAGGCCCCGCAGCTGCTCCAGGGAGGTTTCGGCGGCGATCTGGGGCAGCAGCGCCCGCAGCTGGGCGGAGGCGTTGGAAAACGCGCTTTCATCTATCCGGAGGCCGTGGTCCCGCCGGGTACGCTCAACGCTCCACCGGGTGTTGTGCACCTTTCCAAAGATCATGTTGCGGGCGATCCGGCAGCAGGGGCCGGGATCATCTGCTGTCCGGTACTGTGTCCGCTGCAGCAGCACATTCCCGGAGGATTCCCCGGATACCCGGGCGAGAAACCGTCCCCGGGGCGTGCAGAACGCCAGAGACACATCCCTCTGGACACAGGCCCCCATCAGCGCCGGAGAGGCGCCGGCGTAGGAGAAGGAGACGATACCGGAGAGAATGTGGAGGGGATAGCGAGCCATCTCCTGCTTGCCGCGGCTGGCCACCACATTCTCCCCGTCCAGAGACAGGTAGATGTCCTCACTGTTGACAAACAGCGTATTCAGAAGATGTCTCATGGCGATTCCTCCATGGCGCGGCGCAGATACGTCTGGACGCTCTCCCGCCGGACCAGCTGGGGCAGGCACAGCTCCTTGAGAGAGCAGGCGTTGCAGGATTTGGAGGGCTTGGCCTTGGGCGTATGGCCTCGATGGTACAGCTGGTGCATTTCGTCGGAGTCCCTGCGCACCGTCTCCCGTAGCTCCGGGGTGAAGAGCACCACCGTGCGGCGGCGTGGCTCCCCATAGAACAGAGCGCCTTCTGGAATAGAGCAGCAGAGCATCTCCTCCAGGCACATGGCCTGGGCGCACAGCTGCAGTTCATCCGCCTGATGGGATTTGGGCTTTCCCCGCTTATACTCCACGGGATACGGCTGCCAAAGCCCCTCCTCCCCCTGAAGCGGTACGCCTTTGGGGGTGGCGTGGAATTCCACCACGTCGCACTGGCCGGAAAGCCCCAGTTGATGGGAGACCACCTGCAATCCCCGGAGGATCAGCGTATCGCTCCGCCGCTCCCGGGCCGCCTCGTCGTGGGCTCTGCGATGGAGAAGGCCGCCCTCCACAGTCCGCAGGTTCTCCTGCCATTGCTGCTCCAGATGGATCAGTGCCCACTGCCGCCGGCAGAACGCGAAGTGCTGCAGACCGGAGAGGGGGAGGAGGTCCTCAGAAAAATCAATCACCCCATGCGGGTACAGGTGATGCCGGCGGGCAGCGCGGACTCGTCCACTGAGACAGTGTAGTCTCCAAAGGAGCGGGCGGGGGAGGCGTCCGCCGGGTCCTTTCGGGCGATCTTTACCGTGTCGAACAGCTTCCAGGCGGGGGCGCAGCCCAGCTCGCTGTCGTGCCTGAAGACGATCAGCTCCCGGACTGCCATCTTGCCGCGGGCGGCGGAGTGATCGTTCTCGAACATGTTGAGGATGGCCTCCCACAGCAGGGACAGGTCCTCCTCGGAGAAACCGGTGGTCTTGCTGGCCAGATTGGCGGAGATATAGCCCTCGCACCGATAGAGCCCATAGGGGACGATGTACTTGCGGCCCATCTCCGTCCCCTTTTTCTCCGCGTCCGCCTCGGTAGTGATGGCCACCCGTGTAATGGTGATCTCCTGGGGGATAACGGGCTCCACGCTGCGGGCAAAGCCCAGCTGCACCGGGCCGCGGACCTGCCCGCAGTTCAGGGCGGCCTTCATAAACGTGGTCATCACCGCGCCGAAGGCGCGGATGTCGTAGAAGTTGGCGCACATCCAGTCCCGGATTTTTCGGTCCAGTTCCGGATCGGCTTTTTTCTTCTCCTTAGCGGTTTTTTCATCGACATCCAGCGCCTTGTAGGCCTCGGCATCGCTCCGGTTGAGAGGGACCCCGTCCTTCACATAGATGCGGTAGCCGGCAGCGTCTTCCTTGACCGTCTCTACATAATTGCGGATTTTTCTCTTCAGGCACACGTCCGTGACAAGGCCCAGGCCGGTTTCGGGATCTACCCGGGGCATATTCCCCGCATCCGGGTCTCCATTGGGGTTGCCATTTTCCACGTCAAAGAGAATGACAAATTCATAGCGGTTCTTGATGGGTTCAGACATCTTTCGCTTCCTCCTTTTTCTGATAGCGGGCCTGGGTCTGGCAGTAGTAGCCCAGCTGGAACGAGCCCTGCTGGGGCAGATTCATGTGGGCGGGATACGCTTTCCCAATGCGGCTGCAAAGCTCTGTCAGCTGTTTTTCATAGAAGACCACCAGCCCTGCGTTGGAGCCGCGCAGCTTTTTCAGATGCTTCTGCGCCAGATTGATGAGAACGGGAAAAATCACGGCCGGCGTAGCGGCGGCGGAGTTGAAATACTTGTCCTTGATGGTGGCGTTGATGCCGGGATTTGCAGAGGCCTGAATGGCTTCCAACAGGGAAAAGAGCCGGCCCAGCGTATAGGGCACGTTCGATGCATCCGGATTCAGGGACACTTGCAAGACCTCCTCTGGTATGTCTGGATTTTCGTGTTTGGTAGTTTCTGCAAGCTTTTGGTAGTAGGCTTTTACGATGGCTGCCCGCCCCCGAGTGACCTCCCGCTCCGCCCGGATCCGAAGGGCCGCGCCGTTCAGCAGCGTGGCGGGATACCGGGTATTGGTCAGGACTGCCCGCAGCACTTCACCGGCCAGGTCGGGAGCAGGGGATTTGTCCCTGGCATTTTGGTTGACGGTCTCACTGAGCAGCTTCCAGAGGGGCAGCGTCTCAAATTTGTCGTAGGCCGGGCGGACGATCTCCAGCCGGTCATAATGGGCCTGGACATTCCGCAGAAACCCGCCGAACGTATTGTGGAGGAAAAACCGCACCGACAGGCGGGCGGAATTGGGAGACAGGCCCAGGATGTAAAAGTCCATGCTGGGGTCCAGTTTTGTCTCATCGTAGACCACCGGATTGCCCTGACACAAGGCGCCAACCAGCCCTTTCAGGTCCGTTTCGTCATAGAAATCGGAGAAAAACGTCTGAAAGACGTCCTGATATCCCCGCTCTCCGCTTCTGGCCCAGCAGACGACGGTAGCATCGCCCACGCGAAAGACGTGTTCCCGGTCGGCCAGGAGCGCGTTCAATGCAGAGGTATATGCAAATGCCGCATACTTGCCGGTGGGAGCGTTGAGGTTCTGCTCCTTTCCGTAGGAGCAGAAGGCCGGGGCGTTGAAGGACACCAGGGCCGCTCCGCTGGACTGGGCACCCGCCACATTTTTGATGGCGGGGTGGACGCTTTCCACCGGTCCCGGCTGCCCGGTGACCAAACAGATTCCCTGAGGACCATCCCCCTTGGTCTGATAGGATGCGTCCCAGGCCCTCCGGACGGAGGGGTCCCTGTGGACATAGCCGTCCAGGGTGCGGAAGATCAGGTTGCCGCCGGAGAGGATGTCCTCCAGATGCTCCGCCAGAGCGGGGTGTTCCCGGGCTGTCTCGGGGTCCCAAGAGCGGAAGAAAGCGGTGACCGCCCGGGCGGCGGGGGAGTCTACACCCGCCAGCAGCCGCTCGTGTAGAGATCTGCTGGCTTCAAAGCACTCCCGCGTTCGCTGGGGCTTGCCCTTGCTGTCGATCCCCAGCAGATAACCGGCGTTGTCGCAGAGGAAGTTGGCGGCCACTCCCACCGTTCGTTTCACAGGCGCGGGGAGGGAGAGGATCTGCGGCGCGGAAACCATCTTCTTTCCCCGCGGCTGTTCCGTCTGAATGTCAATCACCTGCTCCAGCGTGCCGTTTTCCGAGAGCAGCAGCGCATAGGACACCTTCACCGGCGCCCAGCCGGGGGCGTCGATCTTCCCGGCCTGTTCCAGTACCCGGTAGTAGTCGGTCAGCGCCTGTAAGATCATCCCCGCACCTCCCTGCTGTTCCGCCCAGGGACCCGCAGGACGCCGTCTTCCAGGGACGCCCGGAAGAACAGGGGGCGGATATCCTCCGGGTTCGTGTAATCCATGTCATACAGCATCCAGCCCAGATCCCTTGGCCCTTTCAGCTCCTCCGGACAGGGCGGCGGCTCCTCGCACCAACGGAACTGGGCGGGAAATTCCCGGCAGCCGAAGCAGGGCTGATGATAGAACTGCCCCCGCTGGATGCGGCGCTTGACAATGTCCTGGAACTTGCCCGGGTTATCCCCGGGAGCGGCTTTGTCCGTCACATCAAAATGGGCCTCAATGACATAGTGCACATCCCGCAGCAGCAGCGCCGCCCGCTGCTGGATGTCGTTGGCAGTACAGAGATACAGCTCTCCGGTCCCGCGTTCCATGACGGTGCGGACAGACCGGGCGGAGAGAGTGGACTTCACCTCATTGCGCCGCAGATTGGTGAACCGGATCGGCGCGCACACGTGGATGCAGTCGATCACCCACCGCAGCCCCGGATGCCAGTAAATTGCCTCGATCAGCCCCCGGGCTGCCGAAGGGGTCATGACATCATAGCTGACCCGTTCCACCTTCATCTCCGGTCTGGTGAAGAGGGCGTAGTCCCCCCAGACCTCCAAAGAGATGGGCATCAGCATGCACTCCTTTCTTTCGTTTGTGGAAGGGTGGAGCAGCGTACCGCTCCATAGACAGATTTTGGTATAGGTATTTCAATGGATTCTCCGGCCTATCCGATGAACAGGGCATTTCCACCGCTGGGCTCCAGAGTCAGCCCGGTAGTCTGTGTATACAGCCCAATATCCCGCAGGACCACGGAGCCGTCCTCCAGATGCTCCAGCGCCCCTGCCTGCTCCAATGCCGCTAAATGCTGCGGATAGACCGACACGCCGTATTGCCCCAGGCGGCGGTACAGTGTGCGGCTGTATTGACCGCTCCGCAGCAATTCCACAAGTCCGGCGCCCTCCTCCAGAGGAAGGTACACGGTTGTGGTGGGGCTTTCAATCAGGTGGAATCGCTCCGCCACAGTGCGGAAGGGGAAGAACTCCGATTCCATCAGCGGCAGGATGTGGTGGGCATCCTGAGCTTCCGCGCCTTTCAAATCCAGCAACGTGGAGAAATAGGTGTGTATGGCCGCTCGGGAACTGACGTCCTGGCAGTGATCCAGGACGATCTTCCCGGCGCCGATGGAGGTCTCAAACAGACGGGGAGGTGGATCTTCTCCCTGAAAGATGGTGACGATGCTGTCCTCCGGAGGGCGCTTGCCCTCCCGGTTGCACCGCCCAGCGGCCTGGAGGATGGAGTCCAGACCGGACAGCTCCCGATAGACGGCTGGGAAATCCACATCGACACCGGCCTCGATGAGAGAGGTGGAGACCACCCGGCAGGGCAGCCCATCCCGCAGGCGCCGGCGGATCTCATCCAGAATTCTCCTGCGGTGCGCGGGGTACATCAGGGTGGAGAGATGGAAATTGCCTGGACCGGACAGTTGGTGGAAGACCTCCCGCGCGGCCCGGCGGGTGTTGACGACGCACAGAACCTGCTCCTGCTGCTGCAGGCGGGCGGCCAGGTCCATCCAGGACAGCGTTCCTGCCTGCTGGAAGGAAACCCGGCGGAAGGACTCCCAGTGCGCTTCGGCCATGGGGCAAATCTCCCGGATGGGGATCTCCGGAGCGAATTCCTGAAAAATGGGGTCCAAAGCGGGCTGAGTGGCGGTACACAAAACAGCGGAAGCGCCGTAGTGCCGGACCAGCTGGGCAATCGCCCAGACACAGGGTCGCAGATAGGGGAGGGGGAGCATCTGGGCCTCGTCAAAGATCAGGACGCTCTGGGCCAGGTTGTGGAGCTTCCGGCATTTGGAAGGCCGGCAGGCATAAAGGGATTCAAAGAATTGGACTGCTGTGGTGACGATTACAGGAACATCCCACGTCTCCACAGACCGGGTCAGCGGAACGGCCTCCGGACTGGATGCATCGTCCTCCTGCTGGTCGAACTGCACACCGGAGTGAAATTCCAGAACGTTTTCATCACCCAAAATCTCCCGAAAGATCTGGGCAGTCTGCTCGATAATCGATGTGTAGGGGATCACATAAACGATTCGCTTCATCCTGCGGGCTTTGGCCTGCGCCAGCGCAAAGGACAGGGATGCCACGGTTTTTCCTCCGCCGGTGGGCACTGTCAGCGTGAAGAGGCCTGGTCCATACTGTGCCCCCGCCGACATGCACTGTTCCAAAATCACACATCGCTGCATGTTCAGAGCGCCTTTTGGGGGAAACCAGCCGGAGACATAGGTTTCCAGGCGGCGCCACAATTCCTCCATAGAGGAGGACGATGCTGGCAGATACGGGCTGTTGTCCATAAACGCGCCCGTATCTGTGTAGTCTGCATCTACCAGGCAGGAAAAGAGCATCCGCGTGAAAAACATCCCCTCCAGCCTTGTTCCCGCAAATGCGGGGGTATTTGCATGAGGCAGGGAGAATTCACTCTGCCAGGCATGATAGTCCTCCAGCCTCCCTTGACTCGCCCGATTGATGCGCCCCCAAAAGGTGCCGGCGCCAGCGGCGTCTCCCCGGCCGCCGCCGTCGGGGAGGCCGCCGTGGTGTCCGGAGATCGCAAAAGCAGCCGCCAGCTGTTGAGCTTTCAGACACTCGAAAGCCCCGGCAGAGGCGTGATCCACTTTCGGCCCGCCATGGAGCCGCCGCTGAAAGGCAGCGGAGTATTTTCCGATGTCGTGAGCCATACCGGCCAGCTGTCCCTGCGCCTCTGCGTCAAAAGCAGCTGCGAAAGCGGAACACAGAGACGCGGTGCCTTTGAGATGTTCCAGAATTGTCTGGGTCCGGCCGTCTTCTGTGAGATGGGCCAGATAGGCGTAAGTATCCATCCTGCAACCACATCCTGAAATTATATAAAATGCACAATTTATAGATTTATTATATGATTTTCTTGGTTGTATTGCAAGAGGGATATCTGATTCCGGCAGCATCCATGAAACAGGGGGAGTAGATAGAGACATCTTGCAAGGAGGCTCAGGCAAGAATACGTGAAAATTGGATGACATTGGGTGACGAAACTGCTATTTCGCAGAGCAGTTTAACACGTGATCTATCTCTGCAAGCAAGCTCGCTAGAAGCGGGCTTGCTTTTATGTGTTTTGCGACAAAATCCGATGTTTTTCTGTTGCTCTATCCAACAAGAACTATAGGTCCGTCCAAATTTTTATAGTTCATGGTTAAAATCCTCTATATAAGGAGGGATTTTCCCATGACAAAAATAACTTTACGACGAATTTTTTCAAAGCACGTCCTTCTCAAACGTACGCAATTTCAACTGACACAGGCTCAACTTGCAGAGGCGGTTGGGACCTCCCATGGATGGATTCAGAAAATTGAATCTGGTAAGAAGATGCCTGGCTTTTTTCTCGCAATCAAACTTGCAGTCTTTCTCGAAATTGATATGAATAGCTTTCTGAAAGATCTGATGGAAGCCTCTGGCACTCCAATAACTGCATCTAAACGTCAGGAGTCTCTTGTTCATACCCATGCAGCAAAAGAATCCGGGGATACTGAGGTGACTGGTCATGTACAAGTATGAGGTATTTAAGATACATTCTTTATCTTCCAGATCTTACGGCATTCTTGCTAAAGAAAAAATAGGCCGAAGTTGGATTACAGTAGCAGTTACTGCCCCTTTTTCCAACGATTACGGAACCGCCCATCAACTAGCTGAATCCTGTTCTGCCCGCCAGCTTTCTCCCCCGCATCTCGTGGATGTTGTTTCTGATTTTATCTCTTAGAAAACGGTTATATCTTGAAGTTTTTAGCCTTTTCTACAGGAGCGATTCCATCGAAATGGCTCCTACCAGTTTTCTCCTATTTGGACGCTACTACAACGGGTGAAGCACACCCGTCAGACGTGCTTCATTCGTTCCCAAGATTCAGCCACAATGGGGCAACATACAGACAGCGAACGATCACTGCTTCGCGGGCTGCCAGGCAAGCCCCGTGTTGTAATGGAGTCTACGGGTAATTATCATTTACCGGAAGCCTGACTGCTGAATGCCTCCGGATTCTATGCTTCGGCAGTCAGTGCAGCGCTGGTGCCAATTTGCGCCGTGCCAAGACCGACAAGAAGGATGCCATTAAACCGGCAAACGACGGTCTTGGCCACTGGCTTATCTTGGCGAGGTATAGATACCTGATTGATGCGCAGAAACTGCTGCCAGGCAATACCAGCCGTATTCAAAAGTTGAAGAACAACCTGATCTCTCTGTTAGACACAGCTTTTCCGGGCGCAAACCGCCTGTTTTCAAGCCCTCCGCGTACCGATGGCAGCGAGAAATGGTGGACTTCGCAGCGACATTTTGGAACTGTGAGTGCGTTTGCGTTTTATGTGAAAAAGCATTTATTTCCAAATACCAAAGGTGGTGTAAGAAATATAGCTACAACTTCAGCGAAGATAGGGCATTGGATATTTATGCTTCTGCCCGTAGTCACTTTGGTGTTATGCCGAAAACTGATACTGCCAGACTTCTGGCAGAACGGGCTGTCTCTCAACTCCGGACGGCCTGTGCAGCATTGGCCGCCCTGAAACTGCAAAACTGCAAATGCGATCTTGGGCATCTTCACGCCCGGAATATCCCGTGGTGATGAGGATATTTGGTGTTGGTCCATCGCTCGGCTCACAACTTATGGCGGAGATTGGCGATGTCCGCCGTTTCCACTCCAAGACGGCGTCGGTGGCTTTTGCCGGTATTGATGCATCGCCTTACCAGTCTGGTCAAATAGATATTTACATCCGCAATTCCGCTTCGTTACAGAACTTTTCCTGCTGATGGGTGGATATCTCCCCAATGCCCCTGTAAACGAGGCTGCGCATCAATTCATAGAGAAAAAGTGCTCTGAGGGCAAGCATGACAAGGGTTACATGACGATCCCTTTTACCACACAGTCATGGTTCGATCCGGCTCCCGGACCAGATCCAGTTGGCAGCTTCCGGTTTCCCCGTGAAATGCGAGACAAGGAGTTGGCGCAGCATATCAGTTGTTCTTTCCGAAGAGCTGCGGAGGCCCTGGAGAAGATCCCCCAAGATCATCCAGATAGTTGAGCTGGTGCAGCTTCAGCGCAACTGTCCGGACTGGGAGGGATCCCAATCTCCAGTGCCGGAAGTGCGATGAGGTGGCCCGGAGATACGGGAAAGAGATTGCGGTCGTGGAGCCGGTGAAGGGAGGTGCTCTGATGAACTTACCGGAGGAGGCCGCTGTGCTGCTGTACCAAGCTGATGCGACCGCCGGACCGGCCTCCTCCTGGTCCATCCGGCTCATTGCGGGGCTGGACGGGGCTTTGACTGTTTTAAGCGGCATGAGAAATCCGGAGCGATTGGGGAACAACACGGGCTACACTGCCAACCAGGAGGCGTATTATGCGGCTCTGCCCCAGACTTACAGAAAGGCATCCGACTGCATCCGCTGTGGCCTGCGGGAGAAAATTGCCCGCAGAGGCTTCCGCCCGTGATCTGCTGGAAACGGTTGCAGAAGCGTTAGAAGCGGAAATATAAAATTTCCGGTGTCCTCAGACAAAACACATTCATAAACAATTGGCTCAGAAACATTAGAAATCTATCTCGGGGCTGTCATTTTGAAGAATATATTGGGACGCCGCACCAAAAGTCCATTGGTGCGGCGTCCGATCTTATTCAATACCTGTGTAAATATTCCTATGTCCAGCCAATTACTTGCTGTGTATTGCCCCCGTAAAATCCATATCCTGCGCCTGCCAGGAACTCCAGACGGGCTGAAGGATAGACCACTCTTTACGGAACAGGGCAGGGGGGGGACGATGCTGTCCGTATTTACGAGACTCGGAAGGACATCCTTATTCTGGGGGGCTATCGCCGCATAGATACCATAGCCCAGCAGAGTTCCCGCTTAGATGCGGCCAACGGTCATCCACAGGGAAAAGTAGCTGTCCGGAACACCCTCCACGCCAGAAAAAATCTCATTCATCATTCTTTTATAGAAGAAAATCTGAGAAAAATCCCGGGTATGGATGAGCAAGGATGGTCCAAGTTATACTCTGGATCAGCAGTTTCTGAATCTCCGCCTGGAGCAAGCAGGTTTTATGTAATAAAAGGCACAGGATGCGAGGCCGAGACGAGACTGGGCAGAGAAGTGTTTCGGAAGGGGAGATTTGAGGATGGAAGGAGGCTGCTCCATGTCGCTGTTTGCTCAGTATGTCGGAATATCCTCGTTAAAGACCATGGAACATTTTTTTCAGTTCTTCCACATAGGGAGCGGTCAAAGGGTGAGGCGTCTGCCCCTTCTTGGTGACATAATAATGGGCCAGGATACTATCTTCTCCCTTAAGCGGGACCGAGGAAAAATGGTAGTGCTGCGGATGCTGCCAGCGGGTAGAACTGATGAAAAAAGCATCGGATTGGGCCACAATATCCTGGCTGGCAGCACTGTCGTTAATAGAGATGATGCATTTTGGGGGAGACTGAAACAGTTGAGAGATGGACTCGGAATCATCATCGTAAAATCTGCCGAAATTCTCGTGGTTTTCTGCAATCACATAGGGATAGTCCGTCATACGGTCTTCCACCGGAACGGTCTCCTGAGCCTGCAGAATGGGGTGGTCCGCTCTCGTGACGATGCTGATATGGCTCTCCCCCAACAGATGGTAATCCAAGTCCTTTACGCTGCAAAGCCGCGTGATCCGATTACTGTGGGATTTCATCAGGAAGACGATCCCCAGGTCGGAGCGGCAGTGCTGCACATCATCCAGAACATCGTAAAAAGACTGTTTTTTCAGCCTGATATAGATAGAGCCGCCGTGGCCGTCTGAAATCTGCGGCCAAAGCCTTGTGATGGGCGTGCTGAGAAAGAAGGATCGCATGGAAGAGACACTGAAATACTGCTTGCGGAAGTGGCTCTTTGCATACAGATCTTCTACAAAAATTTTTTTGTCTATGATCTCGTTTGCATAGCTCAAGAACTCCCGCCCCTCTTCCGTGACGGAAACGCCCTTTTTGGTTCGAAGGAAGATCTGGATTCCCAATTCTTCCTCCAAGGCCTTGATGCTGTTGCTGACATTGCTCTGGGACGTATAGAGCCGCTCGGCGGCTTTGTTGATGGATTCGCAGTTGGCGACCTCTACCACGAAGCTGAGCTGTTGGAACGTCATGTTGGATCCTCCCTCCGTACATAATAATGCCCCCCTAGACAGCCTCGGCATTTTCCGCCCAGTTTGCTGAGGGGCCTTTGGGATTGCTCTCCAATGTCCTGTCACAGTCCGGAAAAACGCGGAAGTCGGACAGGAGATCCGGCGTGCGCCCGGGAGAGACAGTCTCCCTGAAGTGTGCCCGTAAAGATATGAAATTCATATATTTAGTACTAACAATACCATATAAACGGATTTCCTGTCAATGTGATAAAATTAAGACAAGCAAAACAGGACAGGATCAGACAAAAAACACAATGTTTGCAGAGAGGAGCAGTACGGACAGGAAAAGAGCTGACGAGATCACCTTCAATCAGGCATAGAAGCCGCGGTAATTTTGGAAATGGAAACAACACCTAAGGAGAAACGCCCTTGGGTATTTTTTCAAAGCAAAATACGTTTGTTCAAATTCCATAGGAAAATGAAATGTGGAGGGAATCAAGATGTTGAAATTTGCGATTATCGGAGCGGGCGCAGGCGGACAGAGCATGGCCGCCATTCTCACCAGCAAGGGCTATATCGCCAAGCTGTATGACATCGACAAGGAAAAAATCCATCGTCTGCAGGAACTCAAAACAATCAAGGTCACCGGCGTCATTGCCTGCGAGGCCGCACCGGCGGTTATTACGGACCGGATCGATGAAGTCATGGATGACGTGGACGTGATCATGGTCGTCTCTACTACGGATGCCCATAGAAGCATCGCCTATGCCTGCAAGCCCTATCTGAAGGATGGGCAGATCGTCATGCTGAATCCCGGCCACTGCGGAGGTGCTCTGGAGATCGCCAATATCCTGCGCGGCGAGGATGGCTGCGGCAAGGATCTTATCATTGCGGAGGCGGGGGACCTGATGTATGGCTGCCGCAGTTATGAGGTCGGCAATATCCTTCACACGGGCCTGAAGGTCCACGTGCCGGTGGCGACACTGCCCGCCAGTGATATCGACCGCCTGATGAAAGTGCTGGGACCCATCTTCCCCTGCCTGCAGCCTGCGGCCAATGTGCTGGAGACCGGCTTTGAGGGCGCCGGCGCCATGCTGCACCCCATCCCCAGCCTCATGAACATCAACAAGATGGATCTGGGGCAGAGCTACGACTATTACATGGAGGGAATCACCCCACATATTGCCGATATCATCTCCGCTTGCGACAAGGAGCGTGTCGCTGTATGCAGGGCGCTGGGCGTGGATGCGCTGGCGCTGGGGGATATGCTGGTCAAGACCTACAAGCTGGAGCCGAAGGACAGCCTGTATGATCTGATTCAGAGCATCGAATCCTATCGCGCTCTGCGCAACCCGACCAATACCAAGCACCGGTTCATCGTGGAGGATACCATGTCCGGCTTGGTACCTCTGGCTTCCGTGGGCCATGCATTGGGCATCCCCACCCCGATGATGGACGCCTTTGTCAATATCGCCAGTGCTGTCTGCGGTCGGGACTTCTGGAAAGAGGGACGCACCGCAGAAAAGCTGGGGATGGCCGGCAAGACGCTGGAGGAGATTCAGGAGATGGTCCGCTGACCAGCGGCTTTTGGAGGAAAAGGCATGGATGTCATAGGGGCCATGAAGGCTAGAAGAAGTGTGCGGAGCTATCTGCCCCGCAAGGTGGAACAGGAAAAACTCAATGCAGTTCTGGAGGCTGTCCGCCTGACGCCTTCCCGACATAACGATCAGAATATCCGGGTGATCGTGGTACGGGACAGTGCCTTGAAGCAGCAGATCCGCCAGCAGGCTGAGACACAGCCCATGGTGGAGGAAGCAGATGTACTTTTGGTGTTCTGCGCTACGGACCGCACAGATTTTGTAATGCCCTGCGGGCAATATGGCTATGTAGTGGACATGTCTCTGGCCACAGGATTTGCTCTGCTGGAAGCGGCAGAACAGGGGTTAGATACGTGTATCATCTGTGCATTTAGAGAAGATGCGGTCAAAGATTTGCTGCATGTTCCGGCATCTGCGCGGGTCGTATCTATGGTAGCGCTCGGATATGGTGCGGACAACAGCCCCCGGAAGACAAAAAAGAATATGGAAGAAATCGTCAGCTATGACCGGTTTTAAAGGGGGCAACAAAAATGGCAGTTTCCGGTGAAAACCGGTGATTGTAAAATATGAAAAAGGAGAAGAGATGTTATGAAAAAAAAGTTGCTGCGGATTTTTTCCTCCGTGCTGTGTCTCTGCATGTTGACAACTGCATGTGGCGGCGGCACAGAAGATGCCGGAAACGGCGATGATGGGGGAGAGGCGAAAGATACTCTGACTATTGCCGTTCAGGCAGATATGGCAGACAAGGACCCTATCAACGGAAGCAGCACCAATGATACTTTGAAGATCAAGGCAAATGTCTACGAGACCCTGATCGAGCGCACAGTGCCGGAAGGAGAGTACAAGCCGCTTCTGGCCGAATCCTGGGAATTCAACGATGATGCCACTGAGCTGACAATGACTCTTCGGGAAGGCGTCATGTGCCATAACGGCGAGCCTTTGACGGCCGAGGATTGCCTCTTCTCTCTGCGCTGCCTGCGGGAGAGCTCCAACACCTCTGTTACCGACCATATGGATCTGGAAAACAGCTATGCGGTGGATGAGAGGACTTTTGTCATCGTGATGGACGAACCCTATATGCCTGTAATCGCCAACCTCTCATTCCCTACCTGCGTGATGTTCAGCCAGAAGGGATATGAGGAAGGAAACGGGGATTGGGCCAATATGGACATCGGTACCGGTCCTTATACCTGGGGCGAATGGTCTATCGGCAGCAGCGTGAGTCTGGTGGGCTTCGACGACTACTATGTGGAGGGCCAGCCTGCCATCAAGAATGTGGAATTCAGAGTGATTTCCGAAGATGGCAACCGCTACATCGAGGTGGAGACCGGCGGCGCAGATATGTGCTACAATCTTTCCGGCGTGGATATCGAGGCTGCCGAGGCCAATTCTGATGTTGTGGTATTCCGTGAGTATACGACGGACAACTGCTATCTGAGCTTCAATCTGCGGAATTCTCCCTTTGACGATGTCCGTGTCCGCCAGGCTATCGCTTATGCACTGGATATTGACGGTGCATGGGAGGTCTGCATGGACGGCGTCGGTCAGCCCGCGGAAGGCCTGCTGCCCAGCAATATTCCTGATTCCATCGCGGATGTGGACTCTCCCTATCATGTGGATTATCCGGTCTATGAATATAATCTTGAGAAGGCCAAAGAACTGCTGGCAGAGGCCGGTTACCCCGACGGGTTCTCCTGCAGATATCACGTGGGCCACATGGCTGTGCGTCAGGCCTATGGTGAGTTCTTTGCCAATGCACTGGGGCAGATCGGTATTGATGTGGAGATCGTTGCTTTGGACGCTGCCACAAACTCTCAGGCTTTGAAGGTGGAGCACAACTTCGATATTTATACCTGGGGCATCTCTGCCACCAACGGCGATATTGACTATGCGAACCGATTCTTCTACACCGATAACGCCAACAACATCTTCGGATACAGCGATCCTGAGATGGATGCCCTGATTGATGCTGCTGCTATGGAGGCGGACTCTGCAAAGCGCAGCGAACTGAATGCAGAAATCCAGCAGAAGGTGCTGGATGAATGTGTCATCGTTCCCATCTATCAGCAGGAGGATATCCACTGCTACACCAGCGATCTGCAGGGCTTCCGCAATGGCGCATTCCAGGCTCCGCTGCTGAAGTATTGCTACTTCGCGTAAAATGATTCTCCGGATTAAGGGTTTGATTTGATCCAAGGGATGGGTGGATAATACAACAATTATTCACCCATCCTATTTTTTTACATGACAGTACAAAAAAGCGGTGGCCTCCGGGGCGCCGCGCTGGTTGAGTGAGGAAAACGAACCATGCTGAAATACATTATCAAGCGAATCTTATGGATCATTCCCATATTGATCGGTGTAACCATTGTTGTTTTTACAATTCTCTATTTTTCTCCTGGTGATCCTGCTTATCTGGCCTTGGGAGATAACGCCACGCCGGAAGCTGTTGAGGCATACCGCATTGAGATGGGGATCAACGGGACCTACTGGGAGCGGCTGGGAAGGACACTGCTGGGCCTGTTTCAGGGGGACCTTGGAATCTCCTACCGCTCCAGAACTCCGGTTTTGAACGAACTTCTCGTGCGCTTCTCTGTAACATTCAATATCTCCGCATGGAGCATTGTTCTGGGCATTATACTTGGAATATTCTTCGGAATCGTAGCTGCTCTGAAACAGAACACCATTCTGGACTCTCTGTGCACAGGGTGCGCTTTATTTGGAATTTCCATGCCGATGTTCTGGCAGGGCCTGATGCTGATTCTGATTTTCTCCGTTGGACTGGGCTGGCTTCCGGCTTCGGGCTACGGGAATAGCTGGACGCAGATGATCATGCCGGTGGTTGCGCTGGGCGTGAATTCCTCTGCCACTATCATGCGGACAACCCGCAGCTCCATGCTGGAGGTTATGCGGCAGGACTATATCCGCACGGCCAAGGCAAAGGGCCAGACTTATTGGATGGTAATCCTGAGCCATGCATTGAAAAATGCTATGATCCCCATTGTCACCGTAATCGGGCTGCAGCTAGGTGTTCTGCTGGCCGGCTCCATTGTCACAGAGGTGATTTTCTCCATCAATGGCGTGGGAAAGTACCTGGTGGATTCCATGAATGCCCGAGACTATGCTGCCGTGCAGGGATGTGTGCTGCTGATCGCGTTTGTCTCGGCCATTTTGAACCTGATTGTAGATATCATCTACACGTTTATTGACCCCCGCATGAAGACCATGTATGAGAGCTCCAAGAGCGGGTTCTTCCGTTTCAAGAAGAGAGGAGAGAAGAAGGCGGCATGAAAAATCACAGTATGCTCTCCGAAATCTGGAGACGTTTTAAAAAGAACAAGCAGGCGCTGGTGGGACTGATCGTTTTGATCCTTTTCGTTCTCATCGCAATTTTCGCCGATCAGATCGCACCATACGGATATGATGATCAGGATGCCAGCCGTGCCATGATCGCGCCCTGCGCAGAGCATATTTTCGGCACAGACAACCTTGGCCGGGACCAGTTGAGCCGCCTGATCTATGGCAGCCGTTATTCTCTGGCCATCGGCTTCCTGGCGGTTGGAATTTCTGTCATTACAGGCGGAATTTTGGGTGTCCTGGCAGCCTACTATCCCAAGCTGGACAATATCATTATGCGCTGTATGGATCTGTTCATGGCCATTCCCCAGATGCTGCTGGCCATGTGCATTGTCACGGCACTGGGTTCCAGCTTGTTCAACCTGATGCTGGCGGTGGGCCTGTCTTCTACGCCAAAATTCGCGCGCGTGGTGCGGGCAGCAGTTATGTCAACACGGGAACAGGAGTTTGTCGAGGCGGCCCGAGCCATCGGCGCCAATAACTGGCGTATCATTGTCCACCACATTCTTCCCAATTCTATTTCCTCTCTGATCGTGCAGGCCACACTGGCCATGGCGGGCGCCATCATTTCCGCTTCTGCTCTGAGTTTCCTGGGATTTGGCATTCAGGCTCCGCTGCCGGAGTGGGGCGCAATGCTGTCCACCGGCCGGCGGTACATCCGGACAGAACCTTACCTCACGGTCATTCCCGGCCTTGCCATCATGGTGGTGGTCTATGCACTCAACGTTGTAGGAGATGGCCTGCGGGACTGCCTGGACCCCAGATTGAAGAAGTGAGCGGTGAAAGGAGTACGGTATGGCTGAAAATATATTGGAAGTGCACGACCTTGAAATCCGTTATGTGACAGACGAGGAAACTGTGCAGGCGGTGAATGACATCACCTTTTCTCTGGAGAGGGGCGAAAGTATCGGCCTGGTGGGGGAGACCGGTGCCGGAAAGACCACCACGGCCCTTGGAATCATGGGGCTGGTGCCGGATCCGCCAGGAGAGATCGTAAAGGGATCGATCCTGTTTGAGGGAGAGGATCTGCTGAAACTCTCAGAAAAGCAGATGCGCCGGATCCGCGGCGGAAAGATCTCCATGATCTTCCAGGATCCCATGACTTCCCTGAACCCGGTGACACGGGTAGGAGATCAGATTGCAGAAGTGATCCTGCTGCACAACAAGATCTCGAAGGCCGAGGCCCGGAAGCGTGCTATGGAGATGCTGGAGCAGGTGGGTATCCCCGGCGCCCGTTGCGACGACTACCCCCACCAGTTTTCCGGCGGCATGAAGCAGCGGGTGATGATCGCTATCGCCCTGGCCTGCAGCCCAGAGCTGCTGATCGCGGACGAGCCTACCACAGCCTTGGACGTGACGATCCAGGCGCAGGTGCTGGAGCTGATGAAAAAATTGAAGCAGGAGTATCAGACCTCCCTGATCCTCATCACTCATGATCTGGGCGTTGTGGCGAAGATCTGCGACAAGGTCGCGGTGGTGTACGCCGGGGAGATCGTGGAATCCGGAACCCTCAAGGAAATTTATACAGATAAGCGGCATCCGTATACCATCGGTCTGTTTGACTCTCTGCCGGATATTGAGAACGACGCATCTACGCTGAAAGTGATTCAGGGCATGGTACCGGACCCCGCAAACCTTCCGGATGGATGCAAGTTCCACCCCAGATGTCCCTATGCGACAGAAGCCTGCCAGACCGGAAAAATCAAGCCGGTGAAGCTTTCGGACTCTCACATGGTCCGCTGCAACCGTTTTTCTGACACGGAGGTTTGAGTATGGCTGAGATTTTAAGAGTAGAAGACCTGACAAAGTATTTTGCCACCAAAAAGGGGACACTCCATGCAGTGGATGGCGTCACCTTCGGTCTGCGGGAGGGACAGACGCTGGGGATCGTGGGAGAATCCGGCTGCGGAAAGTCTACACTGGGCCGGGTGATCCTGCACCTGCATCAGAGAACAGGCGGCCGGATTATCTTTCAGGGAAAGGATATCTCGGACGTGACCAAGGCGCAGCTGAAAGAGCTTCGCAAGGATATGCAGATCATTTTCCAGGATCCCTACGCATCTCTGAACCCCAGAATGTCCATCGGAGATATCATCGCAGAGCCTTTGAAGATCTATAAGCTCTGCAATTCCAAAGAGGAGCAGCAGAAAAAAGTCCGTGAGATCATGGATGTGGTGGGACTGGCAGAGAGAACCTATGGCCTGTATCCGCATGAACTGGATGGTGGACGCCGCCAGCGGGTAGGTATCGCCCGGGCGCTGATTCTGGATCCCAAGCTGGTGGTCTGCGATGAGCCGGTCTCTGCTTTGGACGTGTCCATTCAGGCACAGATTCTGAACCTGATGATGGAGCTCCAGAAGGAGCGGAATCTCACATATCTGTTTATCACCCACAACCTGTCCGTGGTCAAGCATATCTCCGATGATATCACGGTGATGTATCTGGGACAGATGGTAGAGAAGGCTGGATCCGCAGAGATCTTTGCCCACCAATATCATCCCTATACAAAGGCATTGATTTCTGCGATCCCGCTGCCCAAGTACAATGCGCCGGATAATCAGATCATTTTGAAGGGTGAGATCACTTCGCCTATCAACGTGACAAAGTCCTGCCGCTTCGCCCCCAGATGTGTATATGCGAAGCCGGAATGTTTTGAAAATGAGCCCCAGCTGGAAGAGATCGAAAAGGATCATTTTGTCAAATGCCATTTTGTGAGGGAGATTAATGGCCTGTGATAAATCCCGATTTAGGATCAGAAAGAGGTAAGGATGGAAAAAACGTTTGACTTTGACCACTTTGAAAGCCGCCTGCCGTGGGGGCAGGTTAAGTGGGAGCCAGCTGAACTGGAAAAGACTTTTGGAACCCAAGACGTTCTGCCCGCCTGGATTGCAGATATGGATCTGAAGACGCTTCCGGAGGTTCAGGAAGCCATCATTGAGGCAGCTAAGAACGGCATGTATGGATATACCAAAGTCACTGATGAGGTTATTGCGTCCTATCTGCGCTGGCAGCAACGGAGAAATGGCTGGAATGCGGCGGCGGACTGGTTCCGTTTTACCCCCGGTGTCGTGACAGCCATCAATCTCCTGCTGCTGTCAGAGACGGAGGAAGGCGATGAGGTCCTGATCCAGAGACCGGTGTATTATCCCTTCGCTGATTCGATACAGCAGCAGAAACGGGTTGTTGTAAACAGTCCGTTACAGCTCAGGGATGGGCGCTATGAGATCGACTTTGCAGATTTTGAGAGGAAAGCGGCATCCCCCAGATGCAGGGCCTTTGTTTTAAGCAACCCGCACAATCCGGTGGGCCGTGTTTATACGGAGGAGGAGCTCCGCAGAGTGGGCGAGATCTGCCGCAGGCATCATGTGTTTGTAATCGCAGATGAGATCCACAGCGATCTGATCTTCCCGGGCCACCAGCATATCGTGTTTGCCTCGCTGGGCCAGGACTATGCGGAAAACTGTGCCGTTTGCCATGCTCCATCCAAAACATTCAATCTGGCGGGGCTTTCTTTTTCCTGCATTATGATCCCCAATGAGGAACGCCGGAAACGATTTGACCAGATGTTCGCACGGTATTGTCGTGCCCATCCGAACTTTTTTGCCCCCGTTGCTGCAAAGGCTGCCTGGGACCACGGGGAAGCCTGGCTGGATTCATGCCTGGCTTATATTCAGAAAAATGACCAGTTCGTTCGGGAGTTTGCGGAAGATACTTGGAATGGAGACGTCAAGATCTCCCCTCTGGAGGGGACCTATCTCCAATGGATTGACTTCCGGAGACTGGAGCCGGATGCCGAAAAACTGCGCCAAAAGATGCTGTATCAGGCCCATGTGGCGATGGACGAAGGCAGTATGTTCGGCCCAGAGGGAAATGGATTTGAACGATTGAACCTGGCTGCACCCCGAAATCTGATCGAGGAGATCATGGATCGCATCGCCGCAGTATTACGGTAAGAGAACACCAATCCTAAATTACTGGAGGAGTAAACAGGAATGAAAATTTACAAAAAAAGCATGCTGATTGAGGAGAGCGACAACGTCGCAGTTGCCGTAGAGCCTATCCAGGCGGGTGAGTGCACACTAGTGGCTGGTGAGGAGATCACGGCCAACGAATATATCAAAGAGGGGCACAAAATCGCCCGCACTGATATCGAAAAAGGAGCCGAGATCATCAAGTATGGTGTACATATCGGCGTGGCCACCCAGTTCATCAAAAAGGGAGACTGGGTACATGAGCACAATGTTTACGATGACTTTGAGGAAATCAACCGGGAACAGCGTGCTTACTATCGCTCCATGGCACCGGATGCCATGGATTACACGATCCACCATAAATACAAAAAGGAAGAGTTGGGCCTGCCGGAGACGATCATGGGCTATAAGCGGGCAGACGGTTCCTTTGGGATCCGGAACCAGGTGGTGGTGATCTCTCTGGTTCAGTGCTCCAACAATGCGGCGCAGCGGATCTCTGCTGCCTGTAATGTCCCTGCCACGTTTGTCGATGCGGCTTGCGGTGAGTTTCCGGATCGCTTTGAGCGGACCCGCAGAGGATTCATCACAACCGGCACGCACCCGAACACTTTTGGCGTGGTACTGCTGTCCCTGGGGTGCCAGCAGACAGATCCTGAAGATGTGGCGGAGGAGATCCGTAAGACTGGCCGGCCGGTGGTGAATATCAGCATCCAGGCGGACGGCGGTGTCACCAAGGCCATCCAGGACGGGATTGCAGCTGTGGAGGATCTGAAGCGGCAGGCAGAGGCCCAGAAGCGCGAACCCTGCCCCCTCAGCGGACTGATTATCGGCGGCTATAACGGCGGATCTGACTGGACCAGCGGCCTGTCCGCCAATCCGGTGGTGGGTGAGGCAATCGATATGCACCTGTCCGCCGGCGGAAGAGCGGTGGAGGTTTGTGGCCGCGGCGGCTATCCCACCACAGCGGCTTCTTATGAGATCGGCATGCGCCTGATGGATATCGGAGATTTCTTCAATGAGGACTGCACCCGCAGAGGCGGTAAGGGCCTCTCCCAGGTCAATCCCACTCCCGGCAATAAGGCGGGCGGACTGACCACTATGACCGAGAAGAACCTGGGCAGCTTCAAAACCCAGGGACATCGCCGGATCCTGGGGATCCTGGACTGCGGTGATCCGGTCCCCGGCGCGGGAGCCTGGGGCATCAACCAGGCACAGGGCGCCAATGATGCCTATGCGTCCACCACGCTGGCCATGAGCGGATGCCATATCTGCCTCTTCACCACTGGGCGGGGCAACCCCATCGGCAACGCATGTATGACGACCATCAAGATCACAGGCAACCCCCAGACTGCGACGGCGCTGGAGGACATGATCGACTACTCCGCAGCTCCCATGCTGTATGGGGAACTGAGCCTGCAAGAAAGCGGCCGCGAGCTTTACGAGCTGCTTCTGCGTGTGGCCAACGGCGAGGAGACAAAGGCGGAAAAGCTGGGAGATTATAGCTGGACAACGCCCCACGGAACCAGTTACAACGGCGACTATTGATTTCTGCTGCGCAGGCCCCGGGTGGGATCGGAACAGACGACCGGAAGTGTATTCCGGTCGTCTGCGCTGATTTCCCGTGCAGACGGCCACGCTGTATGTTGCCATATAAAAGGAGAGACTGATTACGAAAAACAAAAAAACCAAAGCTATATATTTGATGCTGGTCTCATCGCTGTCCTTTTCCATCATGCAGGTATTTGTCAAATTGAGCTCTGAAGAGGTGGGGACATTTGAGCAGACCTTCTTCCGCAATCTTGTCAGCCTGATTATTGCAGCTGTTATGGTCCGACGGGAAAACCTGCAGGTTTTTCAGGAGATCAAACGAGGGGGCTGGGCGCTTTGGGGAAGGTCGTTCTTCGGCTTTCTGGGGATCGTGCTCTTCTTCTATGCGGCCGGTCACGCCCGCCAAGCGGATGTAGCTATGCTGAACCGGGCATCTCCGGTATTTGTCACACTGCTCGCCGGTATTTTCCTGAAGGAGAAGATCACTCCCGTCAAGATCGCCTCAACGATCCTGTGTCTTGTGGGCGCATATATCGCCATGCAGCCGTCCTTCGACTCCAACCCGTTCCCGCTTCTGGCGGCTTTGCTGGCAGCGGTGGTATCCGGCATGGCTTACACCATGTTGTCCTACTGTAAAAATTTCACGCACCCATCTGCGATTATCTTCCACTTTTCCGCACTGAGTACGGTCTGCGCAGGACTGATGATGCTGCCGAATCTGGTGATTCCGTCTCCAAAGGTATTCGTGATGCTTTTGCTGATCGGCGTCTTTGCGGCAGGGGGACAGTTCTTCCTGACATACGCTTATCAGCAGGCCCCGGCCTCTGAGGTCAGCATCTATCAGTATTCCGGTGTTGTGTTCACTGCCGTGTTCAGCTATGCCTTTTTGGGAGAGACCCTGAGCAAAAGCTCCATAATTGGTGGGATTGTGATTCTGGGCGCTATATTCTGGGTGTTTGAAAACACCAGGAAAGAAAAGAACACATGATTTGAAAATCTTGTGATCACATAAGCTGCAGTTCCCTACGGAATTCCAGGCTATTCACCAATAAGCAGGGAACGTCATGGCCGTGTTCAATTTTACTGAAATGACATTTACTCTTTGCATTTTGACCTGGTCTGTACATACAGAACCCGGCGCCGGGAATTCCCGGCGCCGGGTTTTTGTGCGGATTTG
>OLRU01001086.1_pt1 | contig 25557 bp, 13 predicted proteins | sample 1672961 | NCBI WGS metagenome assembly OLRU01 (sample SAMEA3136741, study PRJEB25190) | human gut metagenome | biome: human gut; feature: human-associated habitat; material: faeces | place: Austria | collected 2013
AGCCTGGGCGGTTGACGGGGCCAGGTCCCCGACTGCTGAATGCTGTTCGCCTTGGACGTTGGAAATAAATCGCACCGTGAGATTTATTTTGTCGAAACCTGCCTCAAACTGAGGTACATTTTTTGTCGCTTTTTGCGTCTACATTTGAGACGCATTTCCTACGCCCTTAAACCTATGATTATGATAAGTTTCACAACGTCAAGGAAAAATGAAAAGAGGCTTGACAATCAAAAAAGTTTGGTTTATATTCACTTAGGAAGCTAAGAAAGGAGCGGCTTATGATTTCACTAACAAAGAGCACTGCAAGATATATTGGCAAGCTGTCTAACAAGCTGCGCAGGAAATTAGATATGCTTTCTTCACGAAAAGAGTTTAGCGGCTCTCAGGGAAGAACGCTCCACTTTTTACTTGCACAGACAGAAGATGTATTTCAAAAGGATATTGAAGAAGAATATAGCATACGCCCGTCTACTGCCACAGAATTATTAAAGCAAATGGAAAAAAACGGGCTTATTGTCCGTGAACCAGTTGCCTATGATAATCGGTTAAAGAAAATCGTTGTGACTGATAAAGCGTTGCTATATAAGCAACAGGTCATAGAGGACTTGACCGCATTGGAGGAAACGCTTGTAAAGGGCATTTCCGAAGCGGATTTACAGGTCTTTTTCAAGGTAATTGAGAAAATGATGGATAACTTGTCTGAATGAAAATTTTAGATGTGTTATCCAAAATTTTCAAGCAAATACTTAGGAAACTAACTTATAAAATGAAAGAGAGGTACGAAACATGAATGAAAAAAATGATTTTTCGACAGGGAAATTGTTTCCTATGATTTTGAGGTATTCTATTCCAGCGGCGATTTCACTTCTGATTACGGCAATTTATAACATTGTTGACCGTATTTTTGTAGGAAACTTTAACGGTACTTCCGCATTGGCCGGACTATCAATCTGCTTCCCTCTTTCCTACATGATGATGGCTTTTGGGCTTACTTGTAGTGCGGGCGGATCTTCGCTGTTTAGCCTGTTTGCAGGAAAAGAAGATCAGAAAAATATGAACCGTTCCTTTGGGAACGCATTGATATTGGCCTTTTTTTCCGAAATTTTGCTATCTGTACTTTTGCTTATCTTTGCAAATCCTATTCTCAAGGTATTTGGAGTGACCGAAACAGCATACGAATATGCGTTTGAATATTACAGAATTGTTGCATTGGGGTGCTTATTTCAAGGACTTACGCAGGTTTTCTGTGACTTTGTGCGTGTTTCTGGAAAGCCTGTTTTGGGTATGTGTGTAACAGGGGTTGGCGCTGTAACAAATATTATTCTTGACGCTGTATTTGTTGCTGTTTTGGACTTAGGTGTTACAGGCGCAGCTTGGGCTACTGTAATAGGGCAAATTCTTTCCGCACTGTTTGGCACATATCTTGTCTTGAAGGGCTATACGAAAGACCGTAAATACATTGTAATAGGAGGTGATATAAAAAAGAAAGGATTTTAAGCTCATGACTCATATTCCAGATCCTAATATGGTCTTTCCAAACGAATATAAAACCTCTTGCTTTATCAAGAATGTCATCACAGCCCCCAATATTTTGGTTGGAGATTATAGTTATTACGATGATGCGATAGACCCAACAGGTTTTGAAAAGAACAATGTGCTTTTCAACTACCCGGAGTTTGGTGACAAACTAATCATCGGTAAGTTCTGTCAAATCGCTTCTGGTACTAAATTTATTATGGGAGCAGCTAATCACCGAATCAGTAGTGCAACAACCTATCCATTTAATGTATTCGGTGGTGCATGGAGTGAAAGCACGCCACCGCACATGGAACAGCTTCCTCACAAGGGCGATACAATTATCGGAAACGATGTCTGGATCGGACGAGAGAGCATCATTATGCCTGGTGTGAAGATCGGTGACGGAGCAATCATTGCTGCTTATTCCGTTGTGGTCAAGAATGTTTCTCCCTACACGGTTTACGGTGGTAATCCTGCAAAGTTTATGAAAGACCGTTTTGATGCCGAACTGAAAGACCTTCTTCTCCGTTTTCGATGGTGGGACTTAGCCCCTGAACAGTTGGTAGATATTCTTCCGTTGTTGTGCGATCCCGATCTGATAAAATTAAAGCAATCATTGGCAAAGAAACTTGCATAAGCATTGACAGCTTTCAGTTTACCGGGAAGACAGCAACCCCAGCCGGGGCCGTCAATGGTCAGGAGAACGGCGCACAAGTGCGCCGCGGACCGTCAAAAAACCTTTCCAGAAGGAGAACCTCGCAGAGTTCCTGCGGCCGCAGTCGCAGGAATAAAATGAAAATCCGTCATTTCCGGGGATATGCGCTTCGGAAATGACACCTCTCAAAAAAGTGGCCGAGGTCACTTTTTTGAGTCGCTGCACGTCGGAGCAAAGTTCGCTTTGCTCCGACGTCTTTTTACCCTTACGGAGCAAAAAGACATCATCTGCCCGCTCTCTTGCTCCTTCCTTCCAAATCGAACCCGCTTTCGTTGGGCTTCGATTTGGTTTTGGGTACAAAACTGAGGGTCAGTATCGCTCCTATTGCAATGCGCTAAAAAACAGTCGCCTGAGCGGGCGGCTGTTTTTCCTGAATGGCGTGGCAAGATCCCGGCTTCCATATGTGCCGCTCCTTTGTTCGATCGATTGATCCGGTTTTTGATTGGACTGCGCTCCAAACTGAAGTGGGCAGCAAGATCAAGCACCTCAATCTTTTTAAAATAGAATATGTGATAATATAGGGTGGACATTCGATTCCCTTTGTGCTAAAATGACCAATATAAATATATGGTCACAAAAGACATATACGCCAACGGAACGATCCTACTTTTTGAACTCGGATCCTCCTCTTGAGCAGGAGCACCTCTGATTTCGTCTGTGCATCCGGCTGATGATCAGGATATTCTTTTGGAGCCTGAACCACAAGCAGAGCATAATAACTATATTTAAATTTAGGTCACATGACGTGGCTGTTTATTTTGATTTTTATATGACCATTTTTATATTTTAGTCATTCTAAAAAAGACAGGGCAGAATCAAATGATATGATTCAAAACGGCTCAATTTTCTGGGGTTATTTGCGGTTTTCTAAATACTTACGTCTTCAAAAGCTATGTAAAAAGCGTATCTGATGATCAAATACTCAGAGCACTGATTTGCGGGCTCTGTTTATATATATAAATTGAAATGAGGGAGTGGTTGAACGGGAACAAGCCAGAAAAATGGGGGCGGCTTTCAGCGGTCATACGAACAGTATGCTGGCGGTGACTGTTATGGCTGTTCATACAGGAAACCAGTGGATCGAACATGAGTACATGATCCATTCAACGGGGCCGTTGATACCGGTGTGCGCTGCAAGACGGCGATCTACAAAATGACTCAGAATATGTTCTGGTTATTTTTCGCAGACGTCTGATTGACACGCGCCATAATGACCATATATAGAAAATGGTCGCATTTGACTATCATTTAAAGGAGAAGAAACTATGTGGAAAAAAAGGATCGCTACATTTCTGGTGGTATGCTTACTGTGGGGGGCGGTTCCAGCTCACGCAGCTCCCGCACAAAACGGTGAAGTTTTTCATGACACACTGACCTCTGAAGAGGCGGCGCCTTTGATTGTGGAGTCAGAGCGCGATCAGGAAGAAGCTTTTGAGGACTCCAGCCTTGGAACTGACTTCACTTTACCATCGGATCCCTCGTTTGAGGAAGGGCCGGAGGAGGTTGGAACCTCCATAGAAGAAACGGATTCTTTCGGGGACCTGGAACTGGGAGAGGAAATCGTTCTGCCGACAGTGCGGCAGGCAACGAGCGGCAGAGAGCAAATCCAAATCAATACAAAAGAAGAATTCATTGCTCTGTTGCATCGCAAGCTGCCCTTTCGGGTCGCCAACGAGAGCCGGTACGGCGTACTTTCGGCAGACATTTTTCTGAATGAAGATATTACGTTATCGTCTGATGAAATCAACGAACAATTTCCGGAGAATACAGAATATACAAGATATGAACATTCTTTCAGCCTTGAGGACTGTAATTTTTACGGAAATGGACATACCGTCACCATTACCCAGGGGCAGCGCAGGATATATCCACTCTTTGGCGAACTATGGGTGCGGAAATCTGGATTTGTCAGTGAAATCAGCAACCTCTCTTTGGTATATGATGGGGATGTATATGGAGCCGGTTTCGCACTTGGAATATCTCAGTGTGAGCCAAACGAAACAAATTATTCCATTCATGATATTCAGATCACCGTGCAGGGAAACATTCTTCCCGTTACCGATGCATATTGGACACAAAACGGTACATTGGATAATACGATAACAATGGCAGCCGGATTTGCACACCGGATGGATGGTGCAGGTGTAAAGAATATCGATCTCCATGTGCAGGGGGATATTGGTACTCTGGACCCAGAGAAACAGGAACATTCAAAAACAGATCTGATCCACAGTTTCTCGTCTGGCTTTATATATGACAGAACATTACAAAGCACCGACAGCAATAAAAACAGCACACAGGATATTCAGAATGTTTCCATTCTGATCGATGGGATCCATCATCGCGGTTGCTCACCACTTCCGCGCGGAAGCGGTTGGTCTTGGCTATACCATGCAGGATAAACGGTATCTTGATGTCGATTTGACGGTGAACGGAGACATCAAAGCAATCGCATATGGTGATTCGCTGTTTGATAAACCCTATGGATATAGTTTTAATCCGCTGATCGCCAGTGCCGCCGGACATGACCTGCATCATCTGGAGCGCGCAAAGCTCACTGTGAGAGGTAATATTATTGCAGAAAACCGTGGAAATGTGGGCATGGAAACGCACGCCATGGGGCTTGGAGATTGGGATTATATAAATGGTATCCCTGCGGGGAAGCTGGAGACAAACCCGCTGACCATCAAAGATGTTCAATTAACTGTTGGAGGCGACATCCTGGCCAAATCTACTGCACCCGCATATGAAAATGGGGTCAAAACGGTTGATACCTTGGCCTGCGCAGGCTTCTTCAACCACATGAACAGTGGACTGCGCAATCACGATACTTTTACAGGAAACCACATACAGGTAAAGGGAGATGTGATTGCAGACGGACAAACAAAGCGTTCGATCGCCACTCTGTGGGGCTATTTTATTGGAAATGAAAATCAGTTTTCAGCACACGCCTTGAAAGCCCATAATGAAACAGGCCCGGTAGTGGCGGCCCCCTTCTACCATTTTGTAGACGGAACAAAGAATGCCGTTTCTTTGTCGGAAGGGGTATCTGCAAACGGGACAGGCGGAACCGCTGCGGGATTCGCAACCAAAGTAACACAGTTTGATGGTGCAGTAAATACCATCGATGTGAAAGCGATCAGGGCAAGCGGAGTGGAAGACCTCAGCGGGTTTGCTGTCTCTACTCAGACCCACAAAAACCAGCCGGCACTCCGGATCAATGTCAAGAACACCGATCTTGTGCTGGATGAGATCACTCTGGATGGTGCGCAGAAAGCAACCGGCATTGGCGGTTTTTTGAGCAGCAACTCCGGACAAGTTGAAAACTGTTCGGTGACGTGCCGTACAATATCATCAACCGCTTCTGATAACCAGTATGTCGGCGGATTTGTGAGTTATAACAACAAGGGAACGATTTTAGACTGTCAGGCATACTTAGAAGAAATTTCAGTTGCAGGTTTTGGACATATTGGTGGTTTTGCAGGATATAACACCGGAGAAATAGAACGATCCTTTTCAAATGTGGATACGATTTCTGTTCACGGGGATCCACAGAACGTGACAAAGGGCAACCAGAGCGTTGGAGGTTTTCTGGGATATGGATATGGAGGAAGCATACGCAACGCTTCAGCATTTATTCGTGACTCGATTACAGTAGACAACGGGAACTATGTCAATATGGGCGGCTTCGCTGGAACCGTTTTTGATGAAGTCCACCGAAATAACGCCGCTCAAATCGGGGAAGACATTCATGCAGTCAACAGTGCCGGCGTAGTAAATATTGGCGGGTATACCGGGCAGCTGCGGGCGTTTAAGGGAAATGTATTGGCCGAAAGATCCACCGCATTGGTTTTTGGCAATTTAGAAGGCACATCCAGTGCATCGAATAACCTCAATTTGATTGGCGGTTTTTCCGGTGTTTTGCAGGGGCGGAATGGGGATCCGACTACGGCAGTCATCAGGGACTCCGCTGCATTTACTGGGGATGAACTGAAAATGACCTCCCCCACTCCCAATGGTGAAGCTGCGGCGCTCGGAGCCCTTCATAACGGAACCTTGAGCGGATTTACTGTGATCGGGATCCCAGCCAAAGATGGTTCTGCAAAACAAGCAGTTCAGGCGCGGTATGTAGGCGGTTTTGGTCAGCCAGCGGAGTTCCGGGATAACTATTTTGTAAAAGTCAAGGGGACAAACCGCATCGCCGTTCCGGTTACCTACTCGCAAGACGCAGGATTTCAACAGGGCGTCGAAACGGGGAAAGTTGAGATCGCATTTCAGGAACGCCAGATGGATTGCTGGGGAAAGGATGCCGCAAAGGAAAAGGCGCCCATCCCTTATTTGAACTTTGACTATGTGATACAGAAGGCAGATAACATCGTACTGCAGGCGATTGCGAATGGCTCGGAGAAAATTTCGACGGGCACGTTTGCAACTGCTTCACTGCCTGAATTCAATATGCGTCATCTGGCACTTTGGAGTGGTTCCGATGGGATGTCTGGTCCCATTTACGATATTCTTGGGATTTCGGATGCGGCGGAACAGACTGCTACGGTGACATTCCGGGTGGTGAATGGTACTTGGGCAGACGAAACAACTGCGGATAAGCAAGTGACGGTCCCCCTCAGCAGTGGCAAGGGAACTCTGCCTGTGAATCGTATTCCCACCGGCATGAAAGCCGACGCCGGATTTATGGGCGGGGATTGGGAAGCCCTTCCTGATCCTGCGCCCGGTGCGGTGACCGGCGACATCGTCTACACGTATACCTTCCAACGTGATCTTCCCGCTGTGATCGAAGTGACGCCGAAAGACCCGGACCAGCCCTTTCACCCCGAAAATCAGGATGATGGGAACAACAGCCAGAAGACCCCGCAGGGGTTCGTGCGCGTCATCTTTGAGTCCGGTGAACACGGAACCTTCGGGACCTATGCCGGCGGCCAGGACAAAGTGAAGGTGGCCTACGATGTGAAGGCCGGCCAGACCTGGGAAAAAGTAGCCGTTCCTGCGGTGACGGCGAAGCCTGGTTATACCGCCAAGAGCGGCATAGAGCGGTGGAATCCTCAGCTGCCGGGAGCGGCAGAAACCGTGACAGGCGGCACCTATACCGCGCAGTATACAAAAAACACCGGCGGCAAAGTCCTGTGGTATCAGGAAATCTATCTGCAAAACCCGGACGGCACCTTTAGCAGCTGGAGATATGGACATGGCGGCTTTGCCCAACCAAATACTACGGTTCGGATCAACTTGACGGCGTTTGATGGTCAAAAAACCGCCTGGGGAGATACTTTAGGTGTAGAATTTGTATTTGACGCAGATCACGTGCAGAATAGATTGTCTGATATGGCCGAAAATGCCGGAAAGCAGACGCCGCTCCGCGCCTACTATAAACGGGCTCCGCATACAGTAACATACCAGTATGAGGGGACCGTCCCGGATGGGGCTCCAACTGTACCAGCAAAGGTGGACTCCTGGTATGGAGCCAATGTCCCGATTGCAGAGGTCCCCACACTGGCAGGTTATGTGTTCTCCGGCTGGACAACGGACACCGCGGGTGCAGTGGTCAACAAGGGCATCCTGACTATGCCCAATGCCGATGTTGTGCTGAAGGGTACTTGGACAAAGGGCGCCCCAAAAGTATTTTTCCCAACAATGGGAATCATGATCGAGGGAAATCGGATCGACGTGCCCGCAGAAGGTCCTGACGGTTCCAACGCGAACCTTTCGGAGATGTTCCGCCCAATTACCGCCACGCTGGGAACAGTCGAACGCTCTTTTACCTCCAATACAGTGGGTGCTGCGGGTTTTCCCCTTACTCTGCGCTTTGCGGATCCCCCAGCTTCCCAGTTCTCTGAGGGAGATTATCCCCTTACAGTAGGTAATCTGCCGGAGGGCTACACCTATGAGCTTTTGGTCAATGGTAAAGTTGTTCAAAGCCCGATCCGTGTAGACAAAAACCTGTCCAACATTATGTTGAACATCCGAAAAACCTACACGCTGACTTATGATACGAATGGCGGAAATGCGGACGGCCCCGCCGCCCAATCCGGGCTGCTTCCGGACACCTATCCGTTAAGCGCCACCAAACCGACCCATGCTTCAGTCGATGGAAAAGCTGTTGTATGGATCGGCTGGACTGCGGAACAGGATCCTGCCATTTACGAAAGAGAGACAGCCTCTTTTGATCCCTCGCATTTGCTGACTGCGGTTACCATCTCCAACCAGGACGAGACGGTATATGCGCTGTGGGGCTATGATGAAAACGGCAATGGGACAGCAGACGTGCTGGAAGAGACCGCAACGATCACGTTCCGAATCATGAACGGTACTTGGGCAGACGGCTCTACGGCAGATAAGCAAACACTCATCCTTCTGCACGAGGGTAAGGGTACGCTGGATGCCGCCAGCATTCCCACCGGTATGAAAGCCAACAGCGGCTATACCGGCGGCACCTGGGACCGGCAGCCCGATACCACTGCGGATGCCGTGACCGGCAGCTTGCTTTATACCTACTCGTTCCGCAGAGACGGCGGCCATGGAGGAAATGGCGGCCACGGTGGGAGCACACGTTATACCCTCACCTATGTGTCCAATGGCGGCACAGAATATAAAGCCGAGCGGTATGATTCCGGTACTACGGTGAAGCTCAATAAAACGCCCGTGCGCGAAGGCTATCTCTTTACCGGCTGGTACGCAGACAGGAAACTCACTGATGAGATCAGTCGCATTAAGATGACCGGGAATAAAACCGTGTATGCGGGCTGGGAAAAGAATGCCCCAGCACTCCACATCCCGGATATGCTCAATGGGGATGACCATTTTGCCTATGTGTCCGGGTATCCGGATGGTACCGTCCGTCCAAACGCTGAGATCACGCGGGCAGAAGTCGCCATGATCTTCTATCGGCTGCTGGACGAAGACGTACGCGCGGCAAATGAAAGCAACCACAGCACTTTCTCTGATGTGACCGATGGTATGTGGTTTCATACCGCAGTTTCAACCATTGCCAGACTGGGCATCGTAAAAGGACGCTCCGCCGGGATCTTTGACCCCAATGCCCCCATCACCCGCGGCGAATTTGCAACGGTCTGTGCCCGTTTTGACCATTCCAAGGCAGAACACGCTGAAAGCTTCTCTGATATTCATGGACATTGGGCGGAGACATTCATTGCGCACGCCGCCGCACTGGGCTGGGTCAATGGCTATCTGGACGGCACGTTCCGCCCCAACGCCACGATCACCCGTGCAGAAGCGATGGCAATGATCAACCGTGTTCTGGGCCGGCTGCCGGAGAGCGAAAAGGACCTGCTCCCCGGTATGAAGACCTGGCCGGACAATTCGAACTCCAACACATGGTATTATCTGACTGTTCAGGAGGCCACCAATGGTCATATATTTGAGCGGAAAGCAGATGGGATCCATGAGCGTTGGATCAACTTGAAGGAATCGCAGCGTCTGCATGGATAAGAGGCCAGCGAAACGAGTTCCCGGCATATGCTGGGATGATCCCTGCTGCATTGGAACGCAAGATCCACAAGTTGAGGACTGCTGAAAGGGAGCTGCTCTGAAACGCAATCAAACAGCTCCGTGCCATGACCGGCATGGAGCTGTTTGATTTTACAGTATGACAGTATAGAGCGGCTTAATGTTCCGTTACATAGCGGTGCATGGTGGCAAGCAGAATATCCAGAACAGCATCATTCTTTTCCTCAAACAGATAGGGCGCGTATTGTGTCATTCCGTAAGAGAGATAAATCATAGCGGACAGGTTGCTGAGCACCTTGGGGTCACAGATGGCGGGGTCTTTCCCCAACAGTTTAACCACCCGAATATAATGCGCTTCTTCAAAATTCCGGAATTGCTGCCACTGCGCCTCACTTACTTTGGAGTAAATATAGAACATATCCATATAATTCGTTGTGCTTGCCTCTATAAAAAGGTCTTTATAGAGCCGGCTAAGTTCATCAGTGGATGCTCCGTTCCCGCGGGCGGCCTCTAAACGTTCAAGGTTCCGTGTCATCTGCCAGCTGATCGCCTGTAAAAAGAATTCTTCTTTTGATTCAAACAGCCGGTAGAAATACCCCTTGGAAGAACCAATTAAAGTGACAAGCTCATCTACTGTGACATTTTTGTAGCCACGTTCGACAATCATTTGCAATCCTTTTTTGAATAATGTATTCCGTTGCGTATCTTTTTCAATATCTGAAAATATTTTTGGCATATCGATTCCTCCACACTGGTGTATCTTTTATTATAATGGATTCATTTTAGATTGTGAACTATTTTCTTTTTCTAAAATGGACAAAATCACCATTTTTATTGAAGTGCTTTTTTAGAATCAGCAGGAAGCAAAATCCGTTTTGTTTATGACTTTTATTTTATTTTGGTCATTTACATCTGGACATTTTATTTGCCTTGTACTATAATAGAAGATACTAAGCAACGAAAATCATGTGTCAAAACTGTCCTAACTTATATTTTTACCAATAATATGACCAAAATCAAATTTTAGTTTCATTAGAAAGGATTTCAGTCGTATGAATAAGAAAGAACTTATCCTCGTATTGGCACACCGCATGAATATGACGCAGGCAGAGGCAAAGCAGCTGACGAACACATTGTTTGATATATTGATGGAAGAAATCAGTTCTGGAGTATCCGTCAAAATATCGGGATTCGGAAGTTTTTATCTCAGACCAAAACTGCGCGGTTCGCTCCGGAGAAGGATCGTATTCCGCCCTGGAAAAACATTGAAAACCCGTATGGAGAAAAGGGATTTGGAACCGAGAGACTTTGCGCCCCGTTTTTATGACTAAATAGCAAATTTAGTTATTTTATGTGAGCTCACGGTTCGCAATGCACCATAATGACCCTACATATTTTTTAATCATATAAGGTTCTGCGCAACAAAATTGAAATCAGGAATCTGGTTGCTCCAAAGGGCTGGAGACGAATGAAAATGACACATATCGCGCGGTAATACCTGTTTCACCTTAGGAAGACCATACAGCTCGCGCTTGGGAAGAACGGAAACTTGAACGAATACCACAGCTCGACAAACCTGTTTTTTCTCCTGGAAGTTCGTTGAGAGATACAGTCGATCAACTTTGCACTTGTTCTGTGGTGATATTCATGGACGCTGAAACCTATTCGGATCCCAGTGCGGAATACTGTAAAATCTGCAAAGCACGGCGTACAACCAGACGATACAGGTAGAGAAACATTGATATGAACCAGAAAAGAGATGTCGATCCAGTGTGGATAATAATCGTAATGTAAGACGGCTGTTTGAGGTTTCGCCCCAAAAAAATCTAAGCAGCCGCATCCGGATTCAAGAAGCGTTGTTAAAAAATGTAGATACGCCAATCGCATACACCGCAGTATATGGATATTCGATCCATTGGGAAGGTCGTGCATGGATGATCCGCAATTATGCGATCGCCTGTCTTCCACCGCTTGCTATGTTTATTGTGGCCCCCATAGATTCCCACAGCATGGAGACGCCAATAAAACTATATTCAAAAAAGAATATCGAAGGGATCAAGCGGGACAGTGATTTCAGTTGGACAGTATACCTTCTGGACGAAGATGCGCCAATCAGCCTGGTCATCCCTTCCTATGTCCCAGATATTGCGGAATGTCATGGTCAGTATCCCATCGATCAAGTCGAGGAAGCCGAGACATTTGCCCAGATGATGGAATATTTTCCTCAAAAAGAACAATAAATAATATTTTGAATGATCGTTTGAGCCAACAGTTTGTTGAAAAATAGGACCACAGAAAAGAAAGGAGCTTTACTATGAGTGACAAAGGATTTACCAACCAGGTGATGGGAAAGGCAAAAAAGCTTGTAGGAGAAATGACCGGGGACAAGCATCTGGAAACGGAGGGCGTGCTTGATCAGGTTGTTGGGAAATCTAAGGAAGTCGTTTCCACCGCAAGGGATGTCTTGGAAAAAGTGGCCGAAAAGGTGCAGAACAACATGGACAAGCAGTGATTTTTTGGCCGTAGAGAGGGGTACAGGTCCAAATCCCTTATGAGAATGAAGACCGTCCGCCGGATGCGGGTCTCCACCACATCCGGCGGGCGGTCTCTTTCATCACCATATCAGCAGACAGCATGATGACAGCTGCCTTCCAATCGATCACGAGGAAATCCAGATAAAACCGATTGGGAGAAATCACGAACGCTCCAAAACAAAACAGGAACAGCCCCGCGCCACAACAAAGTGGTTTGAGGCTGTTCCTGTTTTTGATGCCATAATTCAAGTCCGGGTTCTTCAACGCCAAAGGCAAACCGCTCTTACATCAAAGCCAGCAGAGCGTCTCCGGCAGGACATGAAAAGCCTTCCTGCCAATGTGCGCGCGACTCATGTCGCAACGCGCTGGCAGAACCGGGTCAGGATCATGGCCGCCTGCGCCCGTGTCGCGCTGCCCTTCGGAGTCAGCGTGGCAGCACTGGTGCCGGTGACCAGACCCTCGGCGTTGGCCCAGCGGATGGCTTCCACAGCCCAGGAGCCGGCCTGTGCGGCATCAGTATATTTTCTCCGTGGTGTCATAGCCCTTGTACTGGGCATAGCGGTACAGAATAGCGGCAAGCTGCTCCCGGGTAATGGTATCATTGGGCCCGAACAGTTCATCGCTGTATCCCGCCACAATGCCGTTCATCCGCGCCCAGTAGACTGCCGCCGCGTAGTAAGCGTCAGCGTCCACATCCTTGAAGGGGTAGCCCAAGATCTCGTTCTCAAGGTTCGGGGCGCCCTCAAGCTGATATAGGATCGTAACGATCATACCACGTGTGGTGGTCATGTCAGGGCTGAAGGTACTGGCGCTGGTACCAGCCATAAGGCCGTGCTCGTTGACATACCGCACCGCGTCCAGATACCAGGCGTCCACCGGCACATCCACAAAGGGATTGACCCACTGTGAAAACTGTTTGAAGCTGACCTCCACATATACGGCGCTGGCAGGCATCTGGAAGGTGAAGGAATTTTCTCCACTCTGCTTCACAGGGATCTCCCGGCCGTTTCTGGTGGTGACGGTCACATCTGCCACCTGATAACCCTCATCAGGCTTTGCCGAGATGGCAACGGTATCTCCCTTTTCCGCTCTGGCTGGTTTCACAGCGACAGAGCCGTGCTCTGTATCCCGCACAGCCACAACGTAGCTGCCGGCGTCCTCATCACTGCTCCGGCGCTCCCATCCCAGCACGAAGGGTGACAGGCAATCTGTGGTAAAGCGGATCCCGTCCTCCTCCAATGTGATGTCCATGGTCTCCAAGCTTCCCACGGTCTTACCGGTACTCAATGGATCCGTAATCATGTGCAGAAGTGTGAAGTCATAACGGTACCGGTTTGTGCCTTCTGGATAGGGCAGCTTGACCGTGACTCCCGCCGCCGGGAAGTTATCAGCCGTGGCCTCATTCCAGGTCTTCCCGCCATCCAGGCTGAATAGCAGCTCCACATCATAGACCTGTGTATTGTTTTGAGGAACGTTCAGCTTGGTAACTTCAGTCTTCAGGGCGGCTTCCAGCCCCGCAGCATCTGTATACTTGTCTTGAATGCTGTCAGGATACTCCTTAAAAGCTTCTTCAACGCTTTGAGTCTTCAGCTTGAACTGAGTCTCGCTGTTCTCCTGAATCACAATGTCCGATGTGACTGGAGCGGTTTCCGCATAGTTTTTATGGGTCGCCTTGATCCAAACCGTATGTACGCCGACCGAAGTGAATGTCGGCTCAATCTCACTCCAGGTCTTGCCGCCATCTGTGGAGTAGTGCAGGATAGAGCCTTCCTGTTCCGCCGTTACGCTGGTCAAACCATGCGGCTGATTGTCAAAGAGCACTTTCGCCCCAACCGCCGTCACACTGTTTCCGCTCGTTGCCTGCTTGATCTGGACAGTGGCAACGCTGCTCCAGTAGTCCTTGCTGCCGCCGTCAGCCAAATGACGGGTCACCTTACACCAGTAATAATAGGTACCCGCATCAGCGCCAGACAAAATACTCAGTGTGCTTGCGGTTTCTTCAGGAAGCAGAGATGTGTTTCCACCATCCACATCGCAGGCGTACCATTGATAGTCCAGTTCACCCCACACCGGCTCGGCAGCAGTCAAGTTGATCACTGCGTTATCCCCGGCGTAGTAGACCTCTGTACCGTAGGGACTCTTCGTCGCGTCACCCTCATCCGGCCACTGGAGCGCCGGATCGCCGTTGTTCCGGACCGTGAGGACATAGGTTTTCATCGCTCCGCTATCTGCCGTTACCTCCACAATGATGGTATTCACTTCGCCGGGCTTCAGCTCCACGGTGGTACTCAAGGCATTGCTGCCCTCCGACATCGCTCCGTTATTGGAGCACACCGCAGCCTTGGACAGACTGGATTTTGTTACTGCGGTGACCGCGGTCACCGTAAGGTCATCGGTGGAGACTTCCGCCTCATACCGGTCAGCTTCTTCATTCCACTGGAAGCTCTCCAGCGTTACACCAGGGATATTGCTGAACGTCAGGCTGGACAAGTCTGCGTTATCCGCACCCAGAATCAGATTGGAGTATGTGACCTGTACCGAAGCGCCCTGCACGCCGTCGAACTGGAATGTGACAGTGGTTTTTTCCTCGCCGTCCAGCGTCAGCAGGCCATGATCGCCTTCCGCTCCGGTGTAGCTCTGCTGCTGACCCAGCACCTTTCCCTCCGCATCCAGCAAAGTGACGATGAGGTTTCCAGTCTGGGTCTGTGCATAATGGGTGTTCTGTACGGCAACCGAAATGGTGGTATTTGTTCCATCGCTGGACAGAGTACTGGTAATAACCGCGTCCTTTCCGGTGCGCGCCGCCAGATTCTCGATGGTAACGCTGCCATAGTTGTTGCTGGTCACCGGTTCGGGGACGGGCGTCTTCTCAGCGGGTTCGCTCTCCTTCGGCTGCAGGATCTCCGCTTTCACATAGAGGGGCAGCCCGTTGGCCGGCAGTTCGGTCATCTTCTCATCTTCCGGAGAATTTTTATTGACCTCATCCAAATAATTCTGTGTCTTAAAGGTCACTTGTGCGCTGTATCCGCCGTTGTCGATCATGCTGAGACTGCTGTTATCGGTGATCTCAACAGATTCCATCCCCGGCATTTTCTTTTCACAGGTAGCGTCTGTGTAGAAGTTCAGACGTACTGTACGGTCAGAATCCTTCAGCGCAGCGGCAGAGCCATTGTTCAGCTTGATTTGGATCACACGCTGGCCGTCTTCTTCTTTGACGATCTCTGCGTTGGTGACCGCAACGTCCGGACGGTCCAGATAGATCGTTCCGGTTGCCCGGGTCAGATCCCCGCCGCCAAAGAATCCGCCGGTCTGTGTCTTGGCTGTGCCGGATGCTCCGGTTTCATTGTCAAAAGTCGCTTCCACTGTATATACGGGATCGATGACCCTGTCCTCCGGCACCTGATAATCGCCATAGATCTGAATGGTATCGCCGGGAAGCAGGTTCAATCCCTCATACGTGGTCTCTGTACCGCCCACATCGATCGTCAGCTTGTTGACGGCATGAATGCCCCTGTTTTCAATGGTGAAAAGGATCTGGGTCTTACTGCCCAGTTTCACAGTTGAATAGTCAGCCAGCACTGCGGGGACCTGAATTTGATCCGCATAGACTTCCGTGGCAGTGTACATGGCGCTGGTCTGCTTGGGTACTGTGATCTGAGCCTGCGTGCCCTCCGGATCGGCCAGCGTAACAACGCGGGTCTCGGTCGCACCGTCCTTGCCATAGGTCGTTCCCAGAATGACCGCCTTGATCTCGTTGTTTTCCGGATCACTCACATAGGCGTCAAAATGGTCGATCAGCGTGCTGTCCTCCATTTCGGCCACATCCACCGCACCGGTGAAGCGGATCATCTCGTCGTTCTGGCCGTAGGTGTAGAACTTGATGCCCTTGAGCACATCCCGCTCCGTCTGCGGCACGGCCTCATTGCCGGGCTCAGCCGCAGAACCTTCCGTCCCGCCAACTTCCTGCAGCGTCCCCTCGGCCCGCTCTACCCACAAGATGGACAGATCGTCAATGGTCTCTGCGTTCTTGGTGAAGCGGAAGTTGGACGTGATCGACACGTCATATCCATCTGCCACCTGGCTGATGGAGTCGGGCAGTCCCTGCATGGGGCTGCCACTGGCGTCAAAGTCGAGCAAGCGGATGTCAGCGAGGGTGTCCTGCGCAGAACTCTCTTCGCCGCCGTTCAGCACTGCCGCGCTGTCCCGCGCCACAGCCTGCTCAGTGTACCAGCCCAACACAAAGCTTTCCTGCCCCTGTTTGGGGAAGGTCACGGCCGCCAACTGGGGGTTTTCGTCCAGATAGCCATCGTTGGTAGCCCGAATGGTACGAACAACCTCGGCGGTGTTCAGATCGACCACTGCGTAGACGATTTCCCGGTCCACGATGGTCTCTTCATTTCCGTCCATATCCAGCGTGTAGGCCACAGCTGCGGCGCTGCCATCAGACAAGATCTCCGCTGTCAGGCCCTTCACCGTACCGGAGGTTCCGTTATACAGGGTGACGGGGAGCTCGCTCCACTCGCTTCCATCCCAGACCTTGAACACGATGGTGTCCTTCTGGTCAAAGCTGACCAGGTTTTCCGCGCTGCTGGAGGCCACAGAGCGCCAGGCCACAAAGGCCTTGCCTCCGCTGGCCGCCACCACAGGAGCCAGGTCGGGGGCAGAATTATCACTCAGACGGGTACTGGACCATCTGTTTCCATCGTACACAGCGGCATAAACCTCGGTGCCGTTGGCCATCATCATCTGGTCCTCGGGGGTCAGGACTGCGCCGCTGTCCTTGCTGATGTCCACCATCTGCCGGGTCCATGCGCTGACCGCGAAATCCTCTGTTCCGGACAGGGCCGCCTGGCTGTCGCCGTAGCCGCCGTCATCAATGATGCCGCCCTTCTGATAGGAACCGCCGCTCTTGACTGCATAGGCCACCCGGGTCGATTTTGCGTTTGTATCCTGCTGATCCGTGAGATAGGCCACCAGTTGGCCGTCATCAGATACGACCGGGTTGGCATAGGGATAGGTATCACGCTCCAGATTGGCAAGTCCGCTTTCCTCATCCAGCTCGAACAGGGAGGGATCCCCGCCCCACTGGCGGGAGAAGTCCTTGTCCTCCAGATAGCTCCGGTCCTCCAGGGTGGGAGCCAGGTTGAGCGAGAGCATCTGCTGTCCGCCAACATTTTGTACGGATATTCCACCCGTTTTCAGCAGGGAATCCACAAGATCCTTGTGGACATTTTGATTGGCGGCCCAGTTATTCTGGATCGTCTCCCACTGCCCCGTCGCCTCATTCAACAGATTGAAATTGTACGAATACAAAATCTGTTCAAAGCTGATGAACAGGAACTTTACCACAAATTCCAGACCGATCTGTCCGTCAATGGCAAAATGCTGTCCAGACAGTGTTTCATCCTTTCCTCCATCAGCCACATTATATATGCTGCCATCGTCTTTCATATAGGGCCGGTTGAGCCACTGGAACTGCATATCCATGTTGATCTGGCCGTACAGCCCCAGCTTGAAGGCGATGACCGAGTAATCAATACCCACGTCGGCGAAAAAGCGCAGATACAGATAAATGCGGAGCTCGGTCAGAAAATCGCTGCCCAGACTGTTGTATTTTTGAACGGAATCAAAATATTCAACCGTCAGCGCATCCATGCTGACCTCGGCGGTGCCGCCGATGGCAAGCGTGGCCGTGAAAGGGACAATACCCACTATGGTGTTCCAGTTCCAATTGTAGGAGACGCCGCCGCCGGCGTTGAAGCCGCCGGATAGAATGAGGATCTCCCACTTCATGTCGATGTCATCATAGTAGATCAGTGTTTCGTAGTAGCCGCCCACATCGAAACTCATGTTTCGAATGCCCTGCCGCTTGAGGACCTTGTTATAGTCCTCCAGCAGATAGTCATATACGTTTTTCTCCCCTGTCATGGTCAGGATCTCGCTCAAACCAGGCGTATAGTCAAAGTCGCTCTGAGCGCCGTTGGCTCCGGCATACACGCCCGTGACCTGATCCTTGTCAGACATATTTCCAACATTTACTTCCATCAAGCCAAGGAACTTGGTCGGATCGTTGGTCGGGGCAAGGCGGAGGGAGAACAGGCTTCCATCGGGCTTTGTGTAGGAGTCATTGGCCACAAGCTGGAGGGCGACGTTAACAAACTCATCCCCAAAGTCTTTATCGGCATCCTTTGCCGTAGTGCCCATAATATTGCCCAGGTACTGCATCTGGCTGACCAGCTCCGGCGCTTCTTCCGGTTTAGGCACTCCGATCATGTTGCACAGGCGGAAGGGAAGACTCTCCTGCCGGGTCACGGTCTTGCCGTCCTGGTAATACTCCAGGAGCAGGCCCACATTTTCACCTTTTTCCACCACACCTGACAAAGTCTGTTCGTTGAATTTTACAGTGTAGTCTGTGATTCGGTATTTGGAGAAGGGATAGCCCTCGTTGGAGCATTGGAACTCGCCTTTCTCATCGGCGATGGGAATGCGGGAACCGTCCGTATAGAGCTGGACAGCGTTAGGCACCGCGGCAGCGGAAACCGGCGCGGCTTCCTCGTCCCACCACATAACCACTGTGGTCAGATTGGCCTCCGGCAGACTGGAGCTGGGTCCGATCTGCTCTGTGCTGCCCAGCACAGAGGCCGCCGTTCCATAGCCGCTGTAATACACCGATTGGGCCGCGATGAAGGGGTGCTTACCGGCCTCTGTATTTTCCCGGAAGGAGACTATGGCCTCGCCATTACCGACAAACGACTCCTCGTTTACGGTTGCGTTGACGGTGTAGAGAATGGGGTAATAATCGCTGTCTCCCGTCTCGATCTGGAAGACATATTCCACCTTGTCCCCCGGATCAACGGGGACGCCCCATTGGCTTTGGTCCATGAGCACAGTCAGCTTGCCGTCACTGCTCAAGGAAACGGCAGTATCCCGATCGCCCGGGGTCGTCGGGTGGTCCGAGCTGTTCAGTGTGAAGAGCGCCTTCTCTTTGTAATCCCCGTTGACGTACACACCGCCCCGGAAAGTAATGTCTCCGGTATAGGGAGTGCCATCCGGCTTTTTCAGATAGAGGTAGGCGTAGGCCGCCCGACGCAGCTGGAGGTTGTTGCAGGGGTAACGCTCCAGTCTGGTCCAGTCCCCCTCGCCGGTCTTCAGCTGGCTGAGGTAGAAAGTCCCCATGTACAGAAGGCCATCCTTCGTTGCTTCACAGTAGACGTCGCTGGCGATGCCGTACTCAGCATAATAGGCCGCCGCGCCGGTGCCGTCCGAGATAAGCGTGACCTTCTCTGTGGCAGTATGCTCCGCGTTGGTATACTTCTCGAAGGTCAGGGTCGTCTCAGTCTGTGGATAGCACTGGAAGAGATACAGCTTGTCCTTCAGCGTCTCCACCGTCACATCCAGGCTGTCGCTCATACCGGTGAGTTTGTGGGTGGCTGTCACCGTCGTGCTGCCGTCAGTCAGACCGGACAGGCCGAAGTCCGCGGTGGGGCGGTAAGAGGTATAGGAGAAATTTTCGATGTTATCATACAGGGTCCCCTGCTGATAGTTTACCGAGACCACCTTGCTGTCCGCCGACTTCCATATGATCTGATCGGCCACTTCGCTCCAGGCGTATTCGCCGTAGTTCACGGAGATGATATTTTTCAGATAAATATCCCGCTTGAGGGCCAGGATCTGCTCCTGGCTCATCTGAGAGATCTCCGCAATATTGGACATCTGTATTGCACTGTCCGCAGATGCAGCGTCCACCATGATCTTCAGGGCATCGGCGTCATAGACATACAACAGGAAGGAGTCATAGCTCCATATGCTGTCCTCGCCGTTTTTGGCCTGGAGGGTCACGGTATACACCTGCCGGTAGCTGGACGGGTCGCCCTCGTCGGCGTCAAATTCCAGATCCTTCAGGGTAAAGGTACCGCTGGCGGAGCCGTTATCCAGCTCCGGCTTGATCTCCGCGGGCACATTTTGACCGCCCTTTGTGATCTGGAACTTCAACAGATCGTTCAGGTCAGCGCCGCTGGCACGGTCCAGCTTACTCACATTCCAGCCAATATCCACTCTGCCAGCGGTATCCAAAATGTAGTAGCTGTCCAGCTTGTCCAGCGAAACCTGAGCAGGCTTGGACTCCAGGCTGATGGAAGCCTGTGCCCGGTACTCCTTGTCCTCATACTGTGCAGAAACGGTCACAGTAAATTTGTTGCTTCCGCTGTTATAGTCGTATGTCAGAACGTCTCCCGGGATCGTGACGCTGGAGGCCGGCTGCTTTGCCGTACCAGTGATGGTCAGGCCGGTCCCCTCCGTTTCACCGTTCAAATCCACCGGCTGGCCGTTCCGTTCCAGCTCAACATGGAATTCCGTCGGGGTATCCCCGTTCTTATCACACAGGTTGCTGGACCAGTAGACCGTCACGGCCTGCCCGTCATCCCCAGTGAGTTCGTTGTTTGGAATCATCAGGAAGGGAGTCAGACCGGCGGCAAATTGCAAAGAATCAAACGTGGTTCCGTCCACAACATAGGTGGCCGTCACAGTCACCGCTTTCCCCTCGATACCGCCGTTCCGGGCGGTGAGGGTGATCTCTGTTGTACCGCTGGTTCCGGTGGGCGTGATCTTACCGTTCTTGTCTACCGCGGCCACCTGGGGATTGCTGGACGCCCACACAAAGTCGGCCTCCCCGGCCTCCTCTGTCCCGGCCACGGCAGTCTTGGTCGTGTCACCGAATGCGAAACCTGTGTCGTGCAGCACGATGGACGCCTGAATATCCGGCATATCGCTCTGCACATAGATCACGGGATCCGTGGGATTTTCAAAGGCATAATCTTCGTCCGTCCCCTGCTTCTTAACGGTTACCGCAGCGGAGAGGTCTTTCTCCGTGATAAACTTTTCCGGATATTGCGTGGTAATGCTAAACGGCTGAAATGTTCCGCGCCCATCCACAACAAGGTCGCCGTACAGATACATCTCCGCCATATAGTCTATCTCTTCCTCTCCCACGTTCATCGGAACAGGGATGTACGCCTCAATTTCGCTGCCTGTCAGAGACTCCGTTGTAAGGTAGAACGGATATTTCGTCTTTCCAAAATCGATGGAGGCGCCCAGAACATCGGCGGGGATATAGAACCGGCCATCCTCGTCCTGCTGCACCTCCTGCATCAGCCATGCGCACCGGTCAGGGTCATCGTTGAGGCGAATGAAAGCCTCCAGCACAGGAGCAGTCGGATCGTCTCTGCGGATCAAGGCATCGAAAGAGTCAAAGGCATCGCTTTTCAGCGGAGTTTCCAGTTTGACGCCATCAACGTGGACATTTTGTTGAATGTATTTTCCGCTGCCATCCCGATAGGTAAGAGTAAAATCAGAAAACGCCGCATTGTCCTTTTCCTTCACTTTGTAAAAGTATGTGAACGTGTTCCCCGTACTAGCTGAACTAAGGCATTGACAGTCCTCTCCTTCATAGCTCACATTGACATCTCCGGAATATAACGACTTGGAGAATCTGATGGTGATCGGTACGTACTGCCCCGGATAGTATGTGCCGGGCGGGACAGTGATCTCCTCGATCTCAACAGTCGGGTCATCCCGGTTGACAAATTCTCCAAACGGCGATGTAAAATACCACCACATATCTGAGGGCAGCCTGTTCTGTCCATCCCAAAAGAAGCAGTTTTTGGCATTTTCCATTTTGAGATACCAGACTCTTTGTGTTGAGGCATGAACAGGCTTTTCTGGATCATTCTCATTGTCCAGCTTGATCACAAGCTCGGCGGAAGCATACCCTTGTTCATCGGATGTCATCCTGACCGTTCCGCGGCGCGTCTCCTCTTGGATCGCCTGGGTGCCAGGAATAGCTTCCCAATCAAAGGAATATTCTGTTCCGGGATATGCCTGGCCGATCTCAAATCGAATTCTGTACTCATCGGGTGTGATCTGCTCAAAAGCTGTGATCCGCACCTGCACTTCGTGGCGAAAAAATGGGTTGGGCTCTTTATCATCTGACGCAGGCGCCACTTCTATGCCCTCGGTACCGAGATCTGGTCCAGCAGGCTGTTCAGGCTGTCCTGCTGCTCCTGCGTCCACTGGTGCGCTGTATAGTAGGTATCCCGCAAATAGGCGATGTAATCCTCAATTTCGAGGATCACCGCCAGATCAGCCAGAGAAATGGGCGTTCCGTCCACAAACACGAGCTGCTCGGGGTCATAGGCCCCGTTCAGCACCGCGCGCAGTTCCTCCAGTGTGACCTCTTTGCCGTCCATCATGATGGACCAGCTTTCCACGGCGTTCCCATCCTCGTCCAGCAGGTCGTATTGCTGAAGCAGGCTGTAATACCGCTCAGCCTCCTCCTCGCTGCCGCAAATCTCCTCCAGCCGGGACAAGATCTCCCGGTTATACTCGGGGTCATTGCTCAGCAGGGCTGCATAGGCCGCTGTGGGAAGCAGTGCAACCGTCATGACCAACACAAGAATCATGGCAGTCAGCCGCTTCCAGATCTGACTTTTCATAAACTCTCCTCCTTGTTTCTCTTCCCCGTCACAGCGCGGGATCCTCCCTAGATCTCCCTGTCCAACAGGAGGCGTCGTTGATCCCGCGATGTGTTCCGTTGAATGAGATACCGATCTGATTTTATTATAGCGCATTCCACCGGGCCGCTGGTGTACAGTTCACGCCGAAAATATGCATTTCACGAAGAGGCGGGAGATTTGGCCCCTGTGCTGAGCGGTATTTCTCGCTATGACGAAGAGAGCGGACCTCAACACGATCCGTTCCGCATACGCAGCACCAGGCAAATGCCGGCCCTGTGTCCGTATGTCTCTGAGCAGTTCAGTCCGGCATAGGCGCTGTCCTTTTTTCGCCCCATCTGAACATACGAAACCCGGCATGGGGACGGATCGTTCCATCTCCATGCCGGGTTTTGCGCTCACTGTCTTATGCCGCCTTTCTGACGGGTCAAAAGAAATGGATCGGCTGTTTGCCCTTCAGCCCACGCTGATCCCCATGCGGCGGGCCACCTCCAGCATCCCATGTCCCTCCGGGACCAGGCGGCTCTTTCCGGCCACATCCTTCAGCCGGTTCTCCCCCACATGGTTGTTCTTCATGGCCACCGTGACGCCGTAGTTCCCGTCCTCCACCATCTTGGCGGCATAGGACCCGAACTGGGTGGCCAGCACCCGGTCATAGGGACAGGGGCTCCCGCCCCGCTGCATATGGCCGGGGACACAGATCCGGGTCTCGATCCCGGTCATGGCCTCGATCTGCCGGGCAATGCGGTTGGTGGCGGTGGTATCCCCCTGTTCCGCCCGCTTCGCCAGCCGCTCCTTCCGCTTCATCCGGGCCTCCTTGGCGTCCATCGCTCCCTCGGCCACCGCCAGGATGGAGAAGTGCTTCCCCTGGGCCGCCCGGCGCTCAATGGCGGCGCACACATTCTCAATGGTATAGGGGAGCTCCGGGATGAGGATGATGTCCGCGCCACCGGCGATACCGGCATAGAGGGTGAGCCACCCGGCCTTATTGCCCATCAGCTCCACCACCATGCACCGGCTGTGGCTGCCCGCGGTGGTGTGGACCCGGTCGATGGCCTCAGTGGCGATCTCCATGGCGGAGTGAAACCCAAAGGTCACATCGGTGCCGAAGATGTCGTTGTCGATGGTCTTGGGCAGGGCAATGATGTTCAGCCCCTCCTCCGCCAGCAGGTTGGCCGTCTTGTGGGTGCCGTTGCCCCCCAGGCACAGCAGGCAGTCCAACTTCATCTCCTGATAGTTTTTCTTCATGGCGGCCACCTTGTCCACCCGGTCCTCCTCCACCACCCGCATCAGCTTGAAGGGGGTGCGCTTGGTCCCCAGGATGGTCCCGCCTACCGTCAGGATGCCGGAGAACTCATGGGGCTCCATCACCCGCCAGTCCCCGTTGATGAGCCCGGCATAGCCGTTGCTGATGCCGATGAGCTCCACATTCTCCCCCATGCGCTGATACAGCGCCTTGGCTACCCCCCGCAGCGTGGCGTTCAGCCCCGGGCAGTCGCCTCCCGAGGTCAGGATCCCGACTCTTTTTTTCATTGTGTGACTCCTCCCCACAGATCCGGCCGGTCAGTCCGCCTGTCCCGCCAGGACCTTCTGATAGTCCGCATAGTTTTCCTCCAACAGCCGGGGCGTATCCAGCCCATAGGGGCATTTGGACTTACACTGTCCACAGTGGAGACACTGCTGGATCCGCTCCATCTTCTCCTGCCACTCCGGCGTCAGCCAGTTTGCGGCGGGAGCCCGGCGGAGCATCAGGCTCATGCGGGCACAGTTGTTGATCTCGATCCCCGCCGGACAGGGCATACAGTAGCCGCAGCCCCGGCAGAAATCCCCGGCCAGCTCCTCCCGGTCCCTTTGGATCACTGCCTGGCGCTCCTCCGTCATGGCGGGGGACGTCTGGACGCAGGACAGGAACTGGTCCAGCTCGCTCCGGCGCTGTACGCCCCAGATGGGCAGCACTGTGGGGTGCTCCTCCATAAAGGCCGCGGCGGTCAGGCCGTCCCGGATCAGGCCGCCGGCCAGCCCCTTCATGGCGATAAAGCCCATATCCGCCGCCCGGCACTTCTCCACCAGCTCCAGCTCCTGGGGCCCGGACAGGTAGCTGAAGGGGAATTGAAGCGTATCATACAGCCCGGAATCGATGGCCTCATGGGCCACCGCCAGGCGGTGATTGGTAATGGAGATATGGCGGATCTTTCCCTGGCGCTTGGCCTCCAGGGCGGCGTCATACAGGCCGTCCGCTCCCCCCGGACGGGGACAGAAGGCGGGGTTGTGGAACTGATAGACGTCGATGTAGCCGGTACCCAGGGTGCGCAGGCTGGTCTCCAGGTCCTTCCAGAACCCGTCCGCCGTCAGGGCGGCGGTTTTTGTCGCCAGGATCACCCGGTCCCGCATCCCGGCAAAGGCGGCGCCCACCTTCTCCTCGCTGTCTGAATAGGCCCGGGCTGTGTCAAAGTAGTTCATTCCCCCGTCATAGGCCCGGTGGAGCAGCTCCACCGCCTCCGCCTTGGAGATCCTCTGGATGGGCAGACAGCCAAAGCCCTGCTTCTCCACCACAAGGCCCGTGCGGCCCAGTTTCACGCTTCCCATATATGCTCCTCCTCCTGACGCGCAGCAGCCGTCATAGTTTCTCTTTTATTAAAAAACGGATCAGCCCCCATGTCAAGAGCTGATCCCCGCTTTTCCATGTTAAATTTGTAGGTTTGTCAAACATCTTGGACGGTGAACTCCAGAGGAGAAAGCCATCCTAAAGGTCTCATGGGGAAGTTATTGGAGCGGCGGTTGTGGACAGTGAGCTGCTTTGCGA
>OLRU01001104.1_pt1 | contig 25190 bp, 17 predicted proteins | sample 1672961 | NCBI WGS metagenome assembly OLRU01 (sample SAMEA3136741, study PRJEB25190) | human gut metagenome | biome: human gut; feature: human-associated habitat; material: faeces | place: Austria | collected 2013
AAATTTAAACAAATTATTAATCAGAATTCTGTTGCATTTGCAAGTTGAATTCAGCTTAAATTATAAACGTATGAAAAATGATTTCTTGAAATTTTCATCGAGAAAACTTTTCTTTTCGGTTATGCTGGCTGCCGCGTTGTTGGCGGGTTCTTCACAGTCTGCTTTTGCTGGAACTGCGGGAGTACAGTCCGTCATGCAGTCCGGTACGGTGAAAGGATTGGTGGTTGACGCAACAGGCGAGTCGGTAATTGGAGCCAGCGTACTTGAAAAAGGTACTACCAATGGAGTGATAACGGACATCGACGGTAATTTTACGTTGAACGTTTCTTCTCCGGATGCAGTTGTGGTAATTTCTTATATCGGTTACAAAACAGTGGAAATTCCGGCTTCGGACACAAAAGCTTTTCAGAAGATTGTAATGCGTGAGGATTCTGAGGTATTGGCAGAAGTAGTAGTTGTTGGCTACGGCTCTCAGAAAAAAGAAACATTGACAGGTGCCGTTACAGTGGTCGATGATAAGATGCTGAAAGACAAAGGCGCTCTTTCCAGTCCCGCACAAGCGTTGCAAGGACAGGTGCCGGGGGTGGTGATTACCCGTACTTCGGCAGCTCCGGGCGATGAAAGCTGGAACATGAAGTTACGCGGTTCATTCTCTAAGAATAATTCCGATCCGCTGGTAATTATTGACGGGGTCGAATCGGAATCATTCAGTCAGTTGAATCCGGCGGATATCGAGTCTATCAACTTTTTGAAAGATGCTTCCGCCGCCATTTATGGTAGTAAGGCAGCCGGTGGTGTTATTCTGATTCAGACCAAAAAGGCAAAAGCCGGCAAAGCAAAAGTGGAATATGGCGGTTCGGTGACTGCAAAATTTGTCGGGCTTCAGCCGGAACTGATGACTTTGGACCAATGGTGTAATGCCGTTACGCAAGCCCGACTGAATGACGGTTATAAACCGGAAGACGATACTTGGCTGCAATATGCCGCTTTGGCTCAGGCAAACAAAGGGCATTATATTGATTTGGATAATACAGTGAATCCCTTCAATAATGCTTTTACCGATGTTGCAGACTTTGTATTCTTTGACACCGACTGGCAGAATATCCTATGGGGTACGGCAATGTCGACTTCTCATGAACTGAGCGTATCGGGCGGTGGTGAAAAGACCACTTACCGTTTGTCCGGCCGCTATATGTATGATGACAGTAACTTGAAATGGGGCAATAATAACAACCAGCGTTATAATCTCCGTCTGAATAATACTTTCCATGTGACGGATAAGTTTGATATAGAGTCCGTGCTTTCATTTTTCCGGCAGGATCAGGTGGCACCTACACAAGTAGGGTCTGCACTGACGGCCTCTACCCAGCAACCGGGTTTCCCTTCGTCTACAACAGATGGAAAGCCTTATGCTTGGGGTACATGGGGTGCTCCCAACTGGTATTGTGAATTGGGTGGCGACAATAAGCTGAAAGTCACAGGCATTAATATCAGTGAGATGTTCAAGTATACCTTCAACGAACATTTTAATGCGGTAGCAACCTTTGGTTATAACACGAACAACGCTACACGGGATATACAAAGAACGTCTATCGATTGGTATAACTATGCCGGGACCAGAAAGGTGATGACCAATCCCCAGCAGGAAGAGAGCAATTACATCAAGAGTAACAGTCAAACCGACCTCTATACCCTCAATGCTTATGCCAACTGGACTCAGACGTTTGCAGATAAGCACGACCTCGGAGTGATGTTGGGTACGCAGTACAGTTTTAAGGAATATGACTATACCACCACCAAAGCCAAAAACATTCTGCCTTCACTGGGTATCATCAATGGTATTGGAGAAGTGACTTTGGTGAATGATAACAATAAAGGACCGGAGAAATGGCAGGAAGCGCTGCTCTCTTATTTTGCCCGTGTCAACTACGATTATCTTTCCAAGTACTTGCTGGAAGGTAACTTCCGTTATGATGGTTCTTCCAAATTCCAACCCGAAAACCGCTGGGCATTTTTCTGGGGGGTATCGGCCGGTTGGCGTTTGAGCGAAGAGGCTTTTATGAAAAATCTTAATATATTTGATGATTTGAAGCTGCGTGTATCTTATGGCACAGTGGGTAATCAGGGAGGTATAGATCGTTATGACGGTATTCAACTTTATAATTTCAATCAGAATAAAGGTGCTCTGATAGGTGATGAAAAAATTTCCTATATCGATACGAATGGTAAGTTATTGAGTATGGACCGTGAATGGGAAACGATTCAGAATTACAATATCGGTCTTGATTTCGGCTTGTTCGGCAATCGCTTGAAAGGTACGGCGGAGCTTTTCTGGAAAGTCTGTGAAAACATGCTGATTGATGTGTCTTACCCTGCAACGTTAGGCGATAAAGCTCCTACTGCCAACGTGGGCAGCTTTAAGGCAAACGGTTTTGAGGGAAATCTCAATTGGTCGGACAAGATAGGTAAAGTGGGTTATAGTATCGGTGGAACATTTACCTATACCACCAACAAACTGACCGATAATGGCGGAAGCGCAACGATTACAGACGGAGTGCGCTCCGACCGTGAGGGCTATCCGTTGAATTCCGTGTTCGGTTTGAAGTATGTAGGCAAAATCCAGAATGAAGAGCAGTTGGAGAAATACCTTTACCGCTATACCGGTAATAATACAATCGATATGCCTACCAACCTGCGTTTGGGCGATAATATGTATGAGGATGTGAACGGTGACGGTAAGCTGACTGAAGAAGATTATGTCTTTTTAGGAACGGACGACCCTAAAATCTCTTTCTCTTTCAATGGCGGACTGGAATGGAACGGCTTTGATTTCTCGGTTGTATTTCAGGGTGTAGGCATGCGTTCTATCTGGCGTACGGGTAGTTCCAATAAAAGTAATGACGCATGGCGTATTCCTGTAATGAAGCCGCATTTGAACTCTCCGAACTTCTCGATAGGCAATGTATGGTCGCCGGAAAATCCGGGCGCTTACTATCCGACTTATACGAATGTCGATCAGATTAATACTTATAACTACCGTTGTTCGTCCTGGTCGGTGGAGAATGGCAACTACCTGCGTCTGAAAAACATCTCTTTAGGGTATACTTTCCCTGCCAAATGGCTAGAGAAGACTAAATTCCTGACTTATGCACGTGTCTATGTAACGGGAGCGGACTTATGGGAAACCAGCAAGATACGCGACGGCTGGGATCCGGAAGCTTCTCGTACGGTAACCTCGTACGGCCGTTATCCGTTTACTCGTAATGTTACATTCGGTTTGAACTTAACTTTCTAAAAACAGATTATCATGAAATTACATAAGATTAAAACTATTTTGGCGGTAGCAGCAATGGGAGTTCTGTCCCAATCCTGTCTCGATTTGGACCCGAAAGACCAGTTGGCCGAATCCAATTTGTGGAGCTCTCCCTCCGATTTCCAGTTGTTTGCCAATCAGTTCTACAGTTGGACGCGGGATTTCGGTTCATTAGACAATAACTCTGTCAAACCGTTGCATTCGGATTATAACTCCGACCTTTTTACAAGCCGTGACGACCGTAACCGTTTCAGCAACGGCTCTAATTCGGTACAGGAGTCCGATGGTAATTACGGTTCGTGCTATGCACATATCCGGCGTACCAATCTGCTGTTGCAGAATGCGGAGAAATATTCCGCTTCTGCGGACATTGCACAGTATGTAGGGGAAGCGCATTTCTTTCGTGCCTATTCGTATTTCGATTTGTTGCAGTTCTATGGCGATGCCATTATTATTACCCAGCCTTTGGATGTAACTTCACCGGAGTTGCGAGTTGCTCAGAATGACCGTAGCGAAGTGGCCGATTTTATAATAGAAGACCTTGAGACAGCTGCTCCTATGTTACCTCGTTTTACCGAACTGACTACGGATGACGCTGGACGTATCAGCCGTGAGGGGTGTTTGGCGTTTCTCTCCCGTGTGGCTCTTTACGAAGGAACTTGGCAGAAGTTTCGCGGAAATGAAGAACGGGGACGTGAGTTGCTGGACATTGCGGCAAAAGCGGCCAAACAGGTTATCGACAGCAAGGCATTCAGTCTGTTTAAGCCGGATGCTTTGAAAGAAAAGGCGCAGAAGTATATGTTTATTCTGGAAGATGCAAAATCCAATCCGGCAGGTATACAGAAGAGTGCCAACAAAGAGTATGTCTTTGCACGTCGCTATGACGAGTCTTTGGCTCCCATCGGCAAGAATATCACAAAGGCCAATCTGATTAATATGGTATGGGTGAGCCGTAAGTTTGCCAATATGTACCTTTGTCAGAACGGACTTCCTATCTACATAAACGGTGTGAAGAATGCGCAATTCCAAGAATATGCAACGTTGACTTCCGAGTGGGAGAACCGCGATAACCGTATGCGTTATACACTTGCCAAACCGGGCGATTATTTCTGGAACAACAGTAATCCGGGCTGTCGCCTGACATGGAACGATGCTTCCGACCAAAGCAATGCGGCTATCAAAAACTTTACTCCCAATAGCGGAACCGGTTATCATAACCAGAAATGGGCTTCCGAACGCTTGGTGAAAGATAATTTCGAGGGTTTTGATTATCCCATAATCCGTTATGCCGAGGTGCTGTTGAACTATGCCGAGGCTGTTTATGAACGTGACGGGAAGATAGAAGATAAGGATTTGAATATTTCCCTGAATCTTGTCCGTACCCGTGTAAATCCCAATATGCCGGGGTTGACCAACAAACTTGTGAATGACAACGGATTGAGCATGCGTGAAGAAATTCGCCGCGAACGTACTGTCGAGTTGTTCCATGAGGGTTTCCGTCTGGATGATTTGAAGCGCTGGAAAACGGCAGAGGTGGAAATGCCGCAAGACATACTCGGTGTGAAATGGGCGGGGACGGACTTTGAAACCAAATGGTCTGCATGTCCTTATCCCCGTAACAGCGAAGGAGTAATTGTAATGGAAACCGGTCGTCAGTGGCAGGATAAACATTATTTATTCCCTCTGCCGAAGGACCAGTTGCAATTGAATCCGAATTTGAAACAAAATCCGGGTTGGGATAAGTAAGTAATAAACAGTATAAATCAGAAGAGTATTATGAAGAAGATATATATAAATCAATTCCTGCTTGCCGGTACATTGACGGGATGTCTGCTTTTGGCTTCCTGCGACCAGGAACAGGAGTTTACGACAGGTATGCCCGAACAGCAGCTTATCAATTCCATTGAGTTGGAAGTGACTTCCAAATTGCCTTTGGCTGTTGGCATGGACACCACGATTGTGTATAAGGTTGCGCCGGAGAATGCCGCTAATAAAGAAGTATTGTGGGTTTCTTCTAACGAGAAGGTGGCCACTGTTTCTCAAAATGGTACAATCACGGCACTTGCCGAGGGTGAGGCTGTCATTACGGTAAAACCGATAATAGGTTTTGGAGTTACCGATGTTACGGAGAAGACGATTGCAGTGAATGTTATACCTGAAATAATAGAAGTTACTGATATCCTGTTGACGAATAAAGATGATGAGGGCAATCTGCTTACATCTCTTTATCCGGGTGACGAACAGAAATTGACTTATACGATGCTGCCGGAGAATCATACCTACTCTTATCTTACATGGGACAGTAGCGATGAAGCCGTTGCTACTGTTACGGAAGATGGCATTGTAACCGCCGTTGCGCCTGGAAATGTGGTTATTTACGCTTATACTCATGACGGAAGCGGCTATCGGGGTGAATTTCCGTTTGTAATCAATGAGATAGTAAATGCAGAAGATATTGTTATTGAGGATTTGCCGGCTTTGCATATGTATCAAACAGCAAAACTGAACTGCACATTCGTTCCGGAAATAGCTGTTGTCAATTCGGTGGATTGGGAATCGAGTGATGAGAATGTGGTTACGGTGAAAAACGGAAAGGTCACAGCCGTAGGTTTTGGTGAAGCTACCGTGACGGGTACTTGCCGTGCTACGGGTAATAAGGCTTCTACAACAGTGAAAGTTGCTACCGGTTGGTGGGTATGGGATGCCGCTTGCAGTTTCGAAGGCTGGGGCATGGGTACTAAAGGCACAAGTTTTGAAGTGACTGAAGACCGTATGGTGGTGACCACTGCCCCACAGTCGTCCGGTGCATTGCGTGCCGATTTGACTTTGGACACTAAAAACACGAAAGCCATAATGGATCTTGCCAATTATCCGGTCATCGCTCTTCACACTAACCTTCCGGATATAAGTAAACAGGGATATACGCTGGATCTGGTGGCAAGCAACGGTACAAAGGGGGAAAGTAAACTTAGTAAAGGAGAAGCTCTTTCGGACGGAACCAAATTATTGCTTTATGATGTGAAGTCGCTTAATAAGTTTGCGGAAGGTGAGGTGACTTTCACTACTTTTCAGATAAAAATAGCCGATATGCAGCCGGCCGAACTTCCATCCGGTCAGTACGAGGTATATTGGATACGTACTTTTGCATCGAAAGAAGAAGCTGTCCGGTTTGCCGAAGACCAAATTACAGCAGATAAATAAGAACGATAAGTTATAATCATATAGAATAAAACAACAGAAGATATGAAAATGAACTTTATTCATACATTGGCAGTTACCGCTGCATTGGGTTTCTGTTCATGCACAGAGATAGAGGACGGCTCTCCCATTAATTTTGATGAATGGGAAGCCCCGGAAAAGATAGAGTTTACGTTGAATCATCCGTGTATGTTACATTCGGAAGCGGAGTTTGCGTATGTAAAAGAAAAGCTTGCCGCTTCTGCACAGCCTTGGGCAGACGCTTATACATCATTGAAAAGCAGCAAATTTGCAAACCCTGCTTACCAGGCGGAACCCGTGGAATGGTTGAAGCGTTTGGACAAGACTAATTGGGAAAGCAAACATCCCGATTATGTAAATTATACCAATCTGGCAAATGATGCTGCCGCTGCCTATCAGTTGGCATTGCGTTGGAAGCTTTCCGATGAGGCGGAGTATGGTGACGCCGCTAAAACCATTCTGAATGCTTGGGCTAAGAATTGTAAGGGTATTTACCGTGAAAACGGCAGTCTGATAGACCCGAACGAACTGTTGATTGCTATTCAGGCATATCAACTTGCCAATGCTGCCGAGATTTTGAGAGGATATGATAATTGGGGGGATACGGAAGAGTTTAAGGCTTTTGTCCAGTGGATGGAGAATACATTCTACGCCATGGCGGATGATTTTCTTGTCCGTCACAACAATACAACCGACCACTATTGGCTCAATTGGGACTTGGCGCAGATGACTGCCATCCTTTCTATTGGTATTTTGAGTGATAATCAGGAAATGATAAATAAGGTTATCCAATATTTCAAGAACGGTATCGGTCCGGGCAATGTGAATACGGCGGTGCTGCACCTGTATGACGACCCGGACGGTTCGGGCGAGAAGTTGGGGCAGTGTCAGGAGTCCGGCCGTGACCAGGGGCATGCCATGCTATGCTGTGCGTTGATGGGGTATTTCTGCAAAATGGCTTATAACATCGGTGAAGACCTTTTTGCTTACGATAACGGCCGTGTAGTGGCAATGGCCGAATATGTAGCCAAATACAATGTTTTCAAGCCGGAGTTTGCAGGTCAGGTACCGGGTGGCAATAACGAATGGTTCAGCTATACGCGTGAGGGTTTCCCGTACACTTCCTATTTCTATTGTGACGAGCAGATGGACGAGCCATCGGCTGTGGAGTTGCGTAACAACGGTGCGGAAACCGGTCGTGGCGGCAAACGTCCCATATGGGATTTGTGGTACGGACACTGCAAAAAAGTGGGTATGCCTGCCAAATATTGCGGGGAATTCGCTTCCCGTCTTCGTCCCGATGCAGGGCCGGAACAGTATGGCGGCAGTGGCGGTGCGCTCGACCAGCTTGGCTACAGCACACTTATGTTCTACTACGAATAAGAGTGCCCGACTGGCTGATATAACAGAAAAGTAGATACGGTTTTGAGCGGTACGCTCCGCTCATCCGTATCTTACTTCAAAACAATGAAATACCGATATTAACCGGATTATTTTAATCGAATACTATGATAAAAGGAAAATTATTACTGACAGCGGCTTTGGCCCTCTTATTGGTTTCTTGCGGAGACGATGATGAATCTCAAGGTGCTAATGGGACGGAGGTGAAGCTTACTGCCGGATTTGTACCGATGCATACTTCGGGTGCGAATACCCGTTTGACAACCAATGACAATTGGGCAGGACTTGCCGACCGCATTGTGGCGGTAGAGATAGACGGCATGGTAAAACCCTATATTGTGGACGAACAGGGAAACCTGACTTCTCAAGATCCTTTTTACTGGGGCAATAAAACAGAACTGACTGTAAATGCATGGTATCCTTATAATGAGGGCATCAAGCCGGAGATTCCTGTAGTGAAGGCAGACCAGCGAGGCAGCGGGTATTGGGAGAGCGATCATCTGGAAGTGGTGACCTCTAAAGTATCGATAGCCGCGGCCGGTGTTTTGTTCCGCCATCGTAATACCAAACTGGTATGCAATATTGAGAAGATAACAGGGCTTAGCGACAATGGCATTAGTGTGAGATACCTTAATCTGCAAGGTGTGGAGAAAGGCAATTCCATACAGACCACAGCCGACTGCAAGGCCTTGGTAATGCCACAGAAAGTCTTGGCAGGAACGGAGTTTATGGAAGTTACATTGAAAGATTATCGCACGTATACTTATGTACTGGGTCAGGATTTGGAATTGGGAGAAGGGCATTCGATAGGAGTGGATGTAGAGGTTTCTGAAGAAGGGATTGATGTGACTTTTACTGACTTTGCTACTTGGAATGGAAGTGAGGAGGCTATAGATGTGCATATACCCGGTATTCATCCAGATACGGATAATGATGGCTCCAGTTGGAATGGCGATGAGTCGGATACTGACGGAAGAACTCCCGTAGTCAATCCGGATGGGGGCAATGATGCTTCTTGGAGCGGCGGTGAAGACATTGTTGAAGGAAATAAGAAGACATGACAAAGGAATCATCGTATTATTCGGAAATAGCAGAAACAGAATGAAGTTATAAATAAAAAGAAATCATTATGAAAAACATTTTCAATTTATCAGTAATATTACTGCTTGCGGTTTTCGTAACGGCTTGTAATCAAAATGAAGAACTGGACAATACACCTATGGAAGCAGGCAATGAACTGAATGTTACTGTTACAGCCGGTGACTTTCAGGCGGCTGATGCAGGAACACGTGCTACAGAGACCGGTTATCAGACAACTTTTGTAGAAGGTGACAAAATCGGTGTCTATGTCATTGCTAAAGATGGTAAGACTTTGCTAAAGAATCTTGTGCTGACGAGAGATGCCGAAGGTGTATGGGGAGGAAATAAACTCTATTACTACAAGGATGCCGCATCTTATATTGCTTACTATCCTTATATCGAAAATCTCACGATGCAAAATATCAATTCGGAAGAGGACATTGTGTCTTATTTCACTTCAAAGCTAAGTAAGGAGCAAAATTCTAAGGAAGCTTATTCTGCTTGTGACGTATTGACTGCACCGGTGGATGCAGCTACTTTGTCCGATGGCGGTAAAGTGACATTTAATTTTGCTCATAAGTTATCGATGATTGAGGTGAAAGTTCCTGTACGTGAATATGTAACAGGGGATGATAATACGGCCGCCGGCTATTATGAATACAATGTTCCCATATCGTTGGAGTTGACTATTGGCGAAGAAAAATATATTCCTTATGCCATTGATAAAGGTGTTTATCGTTGTATCGTAGCACCTACGGCAACGGATGCTGCACTGAGTGTTGAAGGTTTGTTTTATGATGGGGATGCTCCTGTTACTTTTAGTAAGGATGGAATTGAGTTAGCTTCCGGTAACTATAAAAGATTGAAAGTAAATTACACCTATGAAGGCTATAACAGAATACGGCCTATTACATATGGTGATTATTATTATGCAGATGGAAATATCTATCCGGGGGACTTGGCTAATGCGCCTTCTGCCAATTGTATCGGTATGATTTATGCTACTGTAGGAAGTGGGGATGAAGATGAAGACTTCAGAAATAAATATCATTATTATGTAATGGCATTGGATAAAGTTACTTGTGCTTGGGCTACGGATGAGGAAAATGTTTTGTTTCCTACCGAGGGTGATAATACGCCCGATTTTACAGTATCGAATGCTGCCGGTGCATTGGCTGATATGCAAGGTTATGTGAGAACTCGGTATGTCGTTGCACAAAAAGGACAAGAGGCTAATTGGAATACTACTTATCCGGCTTTCTATAATGCTGTGAATTTCGGTGAGGCTGGAGCTACGGCTAAATATAAAGCACCTGTAAACACTTCCGGTTGGTTCTTGCCAAGTGGTGGGCAGTTTGTTCAGATTTATAATAATTTGAATGGTGATGGAACAGATCTTACATCATCCAATATTGCTAATCGTAATGCACTGACTTCCATAGTAGAGGCTATTAATGGGAAGTTTACATTAGTGGGGGGTACGGAACTTGTTGGAACGAATAGTGTCATTTATTGGACTAGTGTTGAGAAGTCTGCTACCCATGCCTATCTTTTTGATATATCAATTAATCAATCTGCTGAAAAAGAATATGATGCGAAGTTTAAAATAGACGCTCCTAATGGAGTAAAAAAGTCATCGAACACAAGAGCTATCCGTCCTATTCTTGCTTTCTGATAATATTTTCAGCAGGTATTTTAAAGTTAATGAGACTTTTTTCTCTGATAAAAAGCGGCTGCCGTATATTATGGCAGCCGTTTTTCTTGGGCTTAGGTCAGTAATATATACATTATCAATATTACTGTTTCAATACTGTTTGATAGCTTTTTTGTCATCACTTGGCATGGATTACGCTCTATCCCTCTGTAGAAAGGGGATAGGGTGAGTGATGACAACAGTGACGACAGTGATGACAATCTATTTGTCGTCACTGTTTTTTGCGGTATATTCTTTATTTTTATATGGTAACTACTTTATAATCAATGATGAAAGTGGTATACAATGAATCGTGTTAATATCGGTTAAAACGTTGCGTTTTCTTTATCATAGCCGCAAATATGGTATAGTGTACACGCTTTTCCTGTTATGCAATAGGTAAATTAGAGCGACTTTCTTCGGCAAATGATGAAAAAAGCTTCTTGCTTTAAATTGTTATTCCTTGTTGTTTTTGTGATTTTGATAGATGTATAATGTAGTAAACCTACATATATAACTTCGTTTTCCAATTGCGGGCTCTACGGTTGTCAATTGCAGGCTCTGCGGTTGCCAGTTGGAAACCCGGCAGCCCCCAATTGCAGGACGAGGTTTTCCTTGGTGTTTCACCTGGTTTTTGTACGTTTATAATAGGATTATGTACTATGTTTTTGCGGATAAACAACTGAGAAATAATTTTTTTTGCGAGTTGCAGCATGCTCTTTCGGCTGTTTGTTTTCTGTTTATTTCTATAGCTACTTGTACATACATATTTCCCATATTTTTTCTTCTTTTTATGTAAAACAAAAGTACGAATAAAAAGTGATAAACAGAAAAATGTAGCAAAGTTATTGGCAGATAGGCGTTTTAGGAAGATGGCTTGAAAAAATGAAAGACAGAAAAAGCAATGAAAAAGCCAAGTTAGGACATCGCAACGTTACCAATTCGTGACCATGCCCAAAACAGGTTATGATGAGGTTGGAAGAATATAGAAAACACTAACTTCCAGTGAGTTACTAACAACTCACGCAAGAAAATGCGGCGTGAACGAGAATTGCAGTATTCCTCAATGATTTGCGTAGCGACGAAGGATTCTTCACGAACTAAATTTGAAACCAAAAAAATTTTAGAACGATGAAGAGTACATTTTCAGTTATCTTCTACCTGAAAAGACAGGCAGTGAAGAAAGACGGTACAGTACCGGTTATGGGACGTATCACAGTGGACGGAACACAGACGCAATTCAGCAGCAAACTTTCGGTCGATCCCAAATTGTGGGACACGAAAGGCGGACGTGTCACGGGAAGAAGTTCAGCCGCACTTGAAACAAACCGCCTGCTTGACAAGATGCGTGTGAGCATCAACAGGCACTATCAGGAAATCATGGAGCGTGACAATTTTGTGACGGCTGAAAAAGTGAAGAATGCCTTTCTCGGACTGGAACACCGCTGCCATACACTGATGCAGGTGTTCCGCCAGCACAACGAGGATTATGCAAAACAGGTGGAAGCCGGCATGAAAGCCAAAGCCACGCTTTCAAAATATCTGGTCGTTTACAAGCACCTGCAAGAGTTCCTGAATATCCGATACCATGTGAAGGATATTGCCCTGAAGGAACTTACTCCGGCATTTATCTCCGATTTTGAAATGTTTCTCCGCACGGACAAGCACTGCTGTACCAATACGGTCTGGCTTTATGTGTGTCCGTTACGGACAATGGTGTTCATTGCCATTAACAATGAATGGCTGACACGCGACCCGTTCCGTGAATATGAAATCAAGAAAGAGGAAACGACAAGAGGGTTTCTCACGAAAGAGGAAATCCGTATGCTGATGGACGGCAAACTGAAAAACGCCAAACAGGAGCTTTACCGTGACCTGTATCTGTTCTGTGCGTTCACGGGGTTGTCATTCTCCGATATGCGCAATCTGCGTGAGGAAAATATCCGTACATACTTCGACAACCATGAGTGGATAAACATCAACCGCCAGAAGACGGGCGTGGAATCGAATATCCGCCTACTGGACCTGCCCCGAAGAATCATAGAAAAATACCGCGGACTGTGTGAGGACGGAAGGATTTTCCCTGTCCCCCATTACATGACCTGCCTGTATGGAATACGTGCCGTAGCCAAACGGTGCGGTATCACGAAACACCTTACATGGCACCAGAGCCGTCATACGGCGGCGACAACGGTATTCCTGTCAAACGGCGTACCTATTGAAACTGTGAGTTCGATGCTCGGACACAAGAGCATCAAGACGACGCAAATCTATGCGAGTGCGCCCAGATTGGTCGCTTGATAAATACTTCTGTAGCAAGAAGTTAGGATTGGGTTCAATATAATCCTATTGTCAATCAGCTTATCCGACGGGGAAACCTAACGGGGAGTGTAGCATGCTGATTAAAGCCCTGAGTCTACTAATAGCCAAGTAGCGACTGAAGGGCAAGACGAAACGACATATATAAGGATGAAGCCTTGATTGGTTGAACGATAGTTCGGTGGTACCACATCTTGCAATAGCGGAAGGCTTTTATATACGCTATTTCATAGTACTCTGGCTATTTTGTGCGTTAGTGCAGAGCATTAAGAACCGACTATGACACAGCCGCAATAAGCGGACAAGAACGAAAGTCGCATCCGACAATATGTCACGCTAATAGTTATCAAGTGAAACTAACTGGGGATTGCCTAAGTCAGAACGCCTCAAAGGCTATGAGAGCTGGTCTCTGAATATCTGATATGGCAACGGAGTTCCCATAGTAGTCCGAGCAAGTTAACGGCTTGTACATGGCGAAGGGGAACAGTCCATAACTTTAGTACAAACAAAGGAAAACGTGAGAGACGTATGAGAAATCCCGAGCAAGTATTAAACATTTTAGCTGAACACAGCAACGAGTCAGGTTACAAATACGAACGACTCTATCGTATTCTGTTCAATGAGCAGATGTTCTTAGTCGCATATCAGCGCATTCATGCAAAACCAGGCAATATGACACCCGGTACTGATGGACAGACGGAGGACGGCATGAGCATTGACAAGATACACGCATTAATAGACAGTCTCAAAAGCGAAGTCTATAGGCCTAAACCGGCAAAGAGGGTTTACATACCGAAGAAGAGCGGAAAGTTACGTCCGCTCGGTATCCCTACGTTTGCAGATAAATTAGTGCAAGAGGTAGTGAGAATGGTTCTCGAAGCCATATACGAAGGGTATTTTGAACGGACTTCACATGGTTTCAGACCACACAAAAGCTGCCACACGGCACTTAAGAGTCTACAGAATAATTTCAACGGAACAAAGTGGTTCATTGAGGGAGACATAAAAGGTTTCTTTGACAATATCAACCATGGCGTGATGATAGAAATTCTGAGGGAACGCATATCTGACGAGCGTTTCCTTCGGTTAATACGTAAATTTCTCAACGCTGGATATTTGGAAGAATGGCACTTCAATAGAACTTATTCGGGTACGCCTCAAGGTGGAATTATCAGTCCAATACTGGCTAATATCTACCTGGACAAGTTCGATAAGTATATGAAGAAGTATGCACAAGATTTCCATAAGGGTAAAGTTAGACACCGCAACAAGGATATCGGCAGACTGAACAATCGAGTTCACTATCTAAAGAAGAGAATGAAGGAGGTGACGGACGTTGATAAATTGGAAGCAATGCGAGAGGAAGTTCGTAATAAGCAACAGCAAATACTGACTATGCCGAGCGGTAACGATATGGATGAGAATTTCCGTAGATTGAATTATGTACGCTACGCTGATGATTTCCTTATAGGGGTCATTGGAAATAAAGCAGAGTGCGAGAAAATCAAGGCGGATGTTACACAATTTATGCAAAAGAAGCTAAAATTGGAAATGTCACAAGAAAAGACCTTGATAACCAACGCACAAGACAGTGCAAAATTTCTCGGCTATGAAATATCAGTCCGTAAAGATTACACAACGCAGAAAAATGCAAGAGGAGAAACTCGTAGACATCGTAATGGTAATGTGATACTACACGTATCACGAGAAGTAATAAAGAAGAAGCTACTGAGTCTTGAAGCTATGAACGTGAAAACACGAAATGGCAAAGAAGTGTGGAGTTCTAAAGGTAGAACATACCTGATAGACAATGAGCCACAAGATATAGTAGCACGTTTCAACACAGAAATCAGAGGATTCTACAACTACTACTCCATTGCAAACAATGCATCGGCTCTTGGACGTTCATTTGGATGTATCATGAGGTTCAGTATGCTAAAGACATTTGCGCAAAAACTTAACAGTTCCGTTAGAACCATAACAGACAAGTATCGTGAAGACGATAAATTTGTGGTATGGTACACGGACAAGAAAGGTCAACGCAAACCAAGGGTGTTTTACAATGAGGGCTTCAAGCGTATTACCGACTTGGGAACTCAAAAATGTGACAACTTACCCTACCTGTTCAACACTCCATCTATGAGTCTGGTCGAAAGACTGACTGCAAATAAGTGTGAGTTGTGCGGAAAAGAAGGAAATGTTATGTCACACCACGTCAGGAAACTCTCAGAATTAAGAGGCAAAACCGAATGGGAACGTAAAATGCTCAAAATGCATAGAAAATCTTTAATCGTCTGTGCAGAATGTCATAACATGATTCATGCGAAGAATAGCTAAAATGCCGTTATGGGCGGAGAGCCGTATACATGGAGACGTGTACGTACGGTTCGGAGGCAGGCTGTCGGAAACCTACCACCGTAAGGTGGCATGGCGCCGACAGCCGAGCCTACAGATTACAAAAGAAAAGCTCAATCAGGATATGGAAAATCTTGTCGCACGTCTTGGCAGCATAGAAGAGTTCAAAGGATGCAACATCTAAAAAAGAAGAATCATGAAACGAAATATCATTACCATAGAAGGAAAATCGGTAACCGTAACCGGTAACGATGTATGGATGACGGCATGGGAAATCGGAGAACTGTTCAATGTGACAACAACAGCGGTTAATGCGGCTATCCGGGCAATCCTGAAAACGGACGTGCTGAATGACTTTGAGGTGTGCCGGTATGTCCGGCTGGAAAACGGTCTGAATGCCGATGTCTATTCCCTTGAAATCATTATACCGATAGCGTTCCGCCTGAATACCTATTATACCCATGTGTTCCGTTCGTGGCTTTTACGGAAAGCGTACGCCAAAGAGCAGAAGGATACCTATATGCTGTTTGTGCCGATAGCCAAAGGAGGACATTGCTGAGAACGGAACAAACGCAAGCAAGAACGGACAGCCGTCATTCGGTTGTCCGTTCTTGCTTTTGGTCGGAGGCTATCTGAAAGGTTTCCGATAGTTCGCTTCCAGCACCTCACGCAGTCCCGATTCGGGATACAGCGCCTTTCCGCCTAAAATGATATAAGGCAGCAGCCGCTCGTTACGGTATTCCTGAAGAGTACGGCGGCTTACCCGTAAAAGGTCTGCCACTTCCTTGTCCGTCAGGTACACCTCACCGTCAAGCGGCGGGCGGTAACTCTCCAGAAACCCACTGAGCCATCTGGAGCTTTTTTTCATTTTCTGCAATATGGAAGCGACCTTTTCGTCTTCCATCGTGATGATTTCATTGTTCTCATTCATGTTACTTCGGATTTAGTGGTGAATATTCGGTTATTTGCCGCTGGGGTGGATTATGCCTACAAGCGGAATCAGCCGCTTGACCTCTTCCGGCTTGTAGAAAAACTTGTGCCCGATCTGTGAATAGCCGATGAATCCCTTGTCACGCAGTTTCTGCAAGGTGCGCTGGCTTATCCGTAACCGGTTACACACTTCGTCGCCCGTGAGCCAACGGGCAAGGCGTTTCCCGTCCCCCTTGCGCTGCAAGGCGGTCACTTTTTCCACAAAGGCGTCCCACTGCGCCATCAGTTCCTCGAAGGTCTTTTTCTCAATAGATACCGTTTCCATAAGAATTTGATTTTAGTTCCGTGCAAAGGTAACGACGCAGGCGGAAAAAGATTCCATATTCCGCTAACTGGCAACTTGTTGCGCCGTTTGTCCGGGTAACGGAGCCATTTCTCAGAAAAATCTCACGTGAGCCACGTAGTGAGTTGTTAAAGCCCCTTTTGTTTATTGCTGAACTTTGCCGCAGGAACAAGAAAAAAGACAGAACATGAAAGTGATAACGATGGAAAGTTCCGCATACAAGGCAATGATGGAACAGATAGCAGAAGTGGCCGGCTATGTCCGTGAAATCAGGGAGGCGATGAAACGTGAAAATACGGACAGGCTTCTCGACACGAATGAAGCCGCCAGAGAACTGGGCGTAAGCAAGCGGACCTTGCAGCGCATGAGGGATGATCACCGTATCAGATACGTGGTCCTGCGGCGCAAATGCCAGTACAGGCTCTCGGAAATCCGGAGGATTCTTGACTCCCATACCATCCGGGAGGACGGCAGGACACTCGAAGAACTGCACCATAACAGCAGACTGCCCACCGGAAACGGCAGGCAGCCGAAAGGAAGGAGGACATGAACATGGAACTGCTGACAAAGAAACTGTTTGAGCAGTGGATGGAAACCATCCTTGAAAGGCTTGAACGTCAGGACGAGATGCTGCTTGCCCTGAAAGTACCGGAAAAACGGGAACACATGCCGGACAGGATACGGCTCTTTGACAACCAGGACCTGTGCCTGCTGCTCCAGATAAGCAAGCGGTCACTGCAACGCTACCGCAGCACGGGAGCCTTGCCCTACAAGATACTGGGCAAGAAGACCTATTACAGCGAAGATGACGTGCTGAAATTCCTGTCGGAACACGTAAAGGACTTCCAGAAGGACGATGTCGAGTTCTACAAGGCTCGTATCCATAATTTCTTTAATAAATAACAATTAAAAATTATTCAAATGGCAAAGAAAAGCGACGAAAAGGACGTGCTGATAGTCCGTGACGAAAAGACGGGCGAAATCAGCGTGGTAGCCGGCCTTAATGCGGACGGCTCGCCCAAGCGGACTCCGGCAAGGCTGGACAACGCAAAGGATTTTCTACTGTTCGACAAGCATGGCGACATGCTCGACAACTTTTTCAAAAACTTCTTCCGGCAATGCAAGGAACCCAGCCGCTTCGGTTTCTACCGCATAGCGGCGGATCAGGTGGATTCGCTCCTGGGAGTGATGAAGGACCTGCTGCAGCATCCCTATCAGAACAAGGACATCCTTGCCCCGCACAAGGTGGACACATTCCCCTATCAGATGCAGGCGGAAGAAGAGAAAAAAGAGAAGAAAGAGGAACAGGGTGAAACCCAAAAACAGGAAAACATGGAACAGAAACAGGAAAAAACGCAGGAAAAGCCTCAGAACCGACAAGGCTACCAGCCCATTGACGAGAGTTCAATCAACTGGCAGGAACTGAAAGAGAAATGGGGCATCGACCGTGAGGAACTTGAAAAGTCCGGTGACCTGAAGAAGATGCTCAACTACGGCAAGTCGGATCTGGTGAAAGTGTCCCCAAAGTTCGGGGAGGAAACCTTTGAACTGGACGCCCGCCTGTCGTTCAGGAAAAACGAGGACGGCAGCATCGGTCTTGTACCGCATTTCATCCGCAAGGAGCAGAAACTTGACGAGTACAAAGGGCACAAGTTCTCGGAAGACGACAAAAGGAACCTGAAGGCTACCGGCAACATGGGGCGTGTGATTGACCTTGTGGACAAGGAAACCGGAGAGATTATCCCCTCGTACATCAGCATTGACCGCAAGACGAACGAAATCACCGATGTCCCTGCCAGCAAGGTACGCATACCGGAAAGAATCGGAAAGACGGAAATCACCAAACAGGAGCAGGAAATGCTCCGTGCGGGGCTGCCGGTAAAAGACAAGCTGGTGGAACGCAATGATGGAAGGAAGTTCGTAACGACCCTGCAGGTGAATGTGGAACAGCGCGGTGTCGAGTTCGTGCCGGGCACCGGAAAGTCCCCGCGTACCGTACAGAAACAGGACAACACGGAACTGCCGGAACTGGAACCGGACATGAACGACGCTGAAAAGCAGGATGCGAAGCAGCAGAAAAGGAACACATGGACGAACGAGGACGGCAGTATCCGCGGCATCACCAAATGGTGCGGCAAGCCCCTGACGGAACAGCAGCAGGCGGACTACAAGGCTGGCAAGACCATCAGACTGGAGAACGTGACGGACAAGCAGGGGCAGCACGCCATCATGTATGTCAAGTTCAATCCGGAAAAGGGACGCCCGTACCGCTACGATGAAAATCCGGACAATGCCCAGAAAGTCGCCCCGTCGAACGAAAGCCGGACACAGGTGGCCGTGAACAGCGAGGGCAAGACGAACGAGGCGACCAAGAACATCAAGGAGCCGCTGCAGCAGGGACAGTCAGCCCCGAAGGATGACGCACAGAAGCAGCAGCAGGAAAAGCCCAAGAAAAACAAAGGCATGAAGGTATAGTCCCCGCACACCACTAAATCCAAAAACATAAAAAACAGAATCAAAACAAATCAGTATGAAAACAATCATAGCAGAAAAGCCCAGTGTGGCACGTGAAATTGCCCGCATCGTGGGTGCCGGCAAGCGAGAGGAAGGTTATCTGACCGGAAACGGTTATAATGTGACATGGGCATTCGGACATCTTGTCCAGCCCGCCATGCCGGAAGAATACAACCTGCACGGCTTTGTACGCAGCAATCTGCCCATCATTCCCGAAACCTTCACGCTTGTTCCCCGACAGGTAAGGACGGAAAAAGGATACAAGGCGGACAGCAGCGTGGTCGCCCAGATAAAAATCATCACCAGACTGTTCAAGGACAGCGAGCAGATTATTGTGGCGACCGATGCCGGCCGCGAAGGTGAGCTGATATTCCGATACCTCTATCATTATATCGGCTGTACGGTCCCGTTCGTGCGTCTGTGGATAAGCAGCCTGACGGACAAGGCTATCCGTGAGGGACTGAAACATCTTGAAGACGGAAGCAGGTATGACAACCTTTACCATGCCGCCAAAGCCCGAAGTGAAGCCGACTGGCTGGTGGGGATAAACGGAACGCAGGCACTGTCCATCGCAGCCGGACGCGGAACCTACTCGGTGGGACGTGTCCAGACGCCGACACTGGCGATGATCTGTGAGCGCTATTGGGAAAACCGCCGTTTCACCCCCGAAGCCTTCTGGCAGCTGCATATCGCGGCAAAGGTACAGGACAGTGACGGAGTCGTGAAAATGCCGTCGGTGGAGAAATGGAAGGACAAGGCAACCGCAACAGCCCTATATAATAATGTAAAGGAGAGCAACACGGCTACTGTCGTGAAAGTCGAACGAAAGGAGAAAATCGAAGAAACACCGCTTCTGTATGACCTGACCACACTCCAGAAGGATGCGAACACGAAGTACGGGTTCACGGCAGAGCAGACACTCGACATCACGCAGAAACTTTATGAGAAGAAACTCGTCACCTATCCCCGAACCGGCAGCCGATACATCCCGGAAGATGTCTTTGCGGAAATACCGAAACTGCTGGCTTTCATCGGCAGGCTCTCACAATGGAGCGGCAAGGTCCCGCAAAAGCCGGAGCCTACCCGAAGAAGTGTTGATGACAGCAAGGTGACAGATCATCACGCACTGCTGGTTACGGGAGAAAAGCCCCTGTTCCTTTCCGAAGATGAAAGCAAGGTGTACCATCTGATAGCGGGACGCATGATAGAAGCCTTTTCGGAAAAATGCGTGAAGGACGTGACAGCCGTCACGGTGGAATGTTCCGGTGTGGTGTTCTCAGCCAAAGGTCATGTAGTGAAACAGGCCGGATGGCGTGCCGTCTGCAAGGAAGAACAGGAAGAGACGATACTTCCGGACTGGAAAGAAGGGGAACTGCTGCACCTAAGCGGCTGTTCCATGACGGAAGGAAAGACCAAGCCCAAGCCTCTCCATACGGAAGCCACCCTGCTCTCGGCGATGGAAACGGCCGGCAGGGAAATCGAGGACGAGGAACTGCGTCAGGCACTGAAGGACTGCGGTATCGGAACTCCCGCCACCCGTGCCTCCGTCATTGAAACGCTCTTTGCCCGCGAATATGTGACAAGGCAGAAGAAATGCCTTGTGCCCACAGAAAAAGGGCTTGCCCTCTATTCCATTGTCAAGACCATGCGCATTGCCGACGTAGCCATGACCGGCGAATGGGAAAAGGAACTGGCGTGCATCGAACGCGGAGAGGTACCTGCCGGAAAGTTCCGCAAGGAGATTGAGGAATATGCGACATCCATCACCTCCGAACTGCTGTCGTGCGAAAAGCTGTTCGGGAAAAAGGATTCAGGCTGCACGTGTCCCAAGTGCGGAACGGGCAGGATGCAGTTCTTCGGCAAGGTGGTACGATGCGACAACACGGAATGCGGCCTGCCCATATTCAGGCTGAAAGCCAACAGGATGCTTACCGACGATGAAATCAGGGAACTGCTGACAAAGGGAAAGACGGGTGTCCTGAAGGGATTCAAGAACAAGCAGGGCAAGCGTTTCGATGCCGCCCTGATCTTTGATGCCGACTTCAACACCGGTTTTGTCTTTCCGGAAAGAAAGGACGGTGCGGCATCCGCAAAAAAGAGAAAGTGAGGAATGGGAAGTAAGGGGTAATCCGCCTTTCGGATGAATTATCAGCGGAAATTATTTCGTATTTCATCCGGATTGGACTACCTTTGCCACTGATTCAAGGTTCATAAATCATCATACTGATCAAGACTTTGGATTTAGTGGTGGCACTCGGAGGGATACCGGGTGCCTTTTTCTTCCCTTTCTCCGTATATCCGGACATTTGTCAAATCACTAAATCCATTGTAAAAATGAACAAGAAGAATCTTGAACAGACCGAACTTTCCTATTACGGTCTGTATCTGCTGAACTATCTCAAGGAAAACAAGTTTGAACAGGCTTCCGATGCCGCCTTCGTGAAGGCGCGTGCCGATGAAGCCGCAGAAGCCTATGAGCGTGCAAGGCTTGAGGGGTACACTCCCGACGGTGCGCAGGAGATTGCCATGTCCGCACTCGTCCACGGCCTGCACTATTCCCGATACGCCATCCTGCGTGAAGTCGTGGAAAGCGAGTTTCATGAAGAGATTCCGGAAGACGCGCGTGAGGGCTTCGTAGAGAAACTGCTGCCGCTTGTGGGCAACGTATTCTCCATTTACGACCTGTCAGACGACCAGTTCGCCCTGTCGTCCGACTATGACCTGCTCTATACGGAGCTGACGGGAGCCGTCGTCCTTTACCTGAGGGAGTATGGCATTTAACCGCAAGCAGAAACTGCGCGACAACATCGAGGCGATACGGACGGCATTCACACTGGAGAAGGAACAGCGCACGCCCACCGCGCGTGAACGTGTGCTGCTGGAAAGGTATTGCGGCTTCGGGGGACTGAAGTGCATACTGAATCCCGCCAGAGAACTGACGGATGCCGTCCATTGGGCGAAATCTGACCTCGACCTGTTTGCCCCGACCATCGAACTGCACCGGCTGATCCGTGAGAACAGCCGGGATGAAAGGGAATACAAAAGTTATGTGGACTCGCTGAAATCATCGGTACTGACGGCATTCTACACGCCGGCGGAAATTACGGGTGCAATAACGGAAGCCCTGTATGACCGCAAGGTGCGTCCCGACCGCGTACTGGAACCGTCCGCCGGTATGGGTGCTTTTGTGGATGCGGTGCTGCAATACCAGCCGCAGGCGGATGTGATGGCTTTCGAGAAGGACCTGCTGACGGGCAAGCTGCTGGGCTGTCTTTACCCGGAACAGAAAATCCGCACGATGGGTTTCGAGAAAATCGAAAAGCCGTTTCTGAACCATTTTGACCTTGCCATCTCCAATATCCCTTTCGGGGATTTCGGAGTGTTCGATGCGGAGTTCAGCCGCAGCGCATCCTTTGGCAGACGTTCGGCACAGAAAGCCATCCATGACTATTTCTTCCTGAAAGGTCTGGATGCGGTGCGTGACGGCGGCATCGTGGCGTTCATCACCTCGCAGGGGGTATTGAACAGCTCGAAGGTATCCGTCAGGAACGAGATGTTCAGCAAGGCGAATCTGGTATCGGCAATCCGACTGCCCAACAACCTGTTTACCGACAATGCAGGCACGGAAGCCGGCAGCGACCTGATCATCCTGCAAAAAGACCTGCAAAAGAAAGAACTGACACAGGAAGAGAGGGTACTGACCATCATACAGACGGAACATAACGGCGGACTGACGGAGAACGCCTATTTTGCCTACCATACGGAACGTATCGTACATACCGATGCGAAGAGGGGTACCGACCCGTACGGAAAGCCCGCCATGATATATACGCACAGCGGAGGTGTGGAAGGTATCGCGACAGACCTGGGCAGGATGCTTGCGGAGGACTTGCGCAAACGTCTGGACATGGAACTTTATCATGGACGCAGGACAGCAGCGGAACAGACCGTACAATCCGCCATGAGCATCTCCATACCGAAAACTGAAACAGTGAAGGCGGAAAGGTCAGTTCCCGAACCTGACCCCGTCCGGCAGCAACCGGAGAACAAGGATGCAGCGACAGAAGAAAAGACACAACCGGTTGCGGAAAGACTGGAGACCGGGACGCATGAGCCGGAACAGGCTCCAACCGTGCAGCTGACACTCTTTGACCTGTGGGAATATACGGAAGAGGAACGCAATCAGGCCCTTTCGGGCAAAAAGAAAAAGTCCGCAGCCAAGTCAAAGGAAAAGAACGGCAAGAAGCAGGCACAGGTTACGCCGAAAGTTACGGATAAACCGGCGGCTGCATCTGCCGTTTCCCCGCAAAAGGAGGCGGAAGGCGAAAAGGCGGAAGATGTGAGAACGGAAGATGCGGAAGCCAAAGAAACGGCAGCCCAAGCCCATCCGGACGACATATATGCGGATATAGACTGGGAGGAAAACCCACCCATCAACGGTTTTTACGAAACCATGATGCACCTTACCCCCGAAGTGCGTATCCAGCTCAGGCATGAAGCGGAGAAACACAGACAGGAACTGCTTGCGAAGTCCGGCATGAAGGACACCCTCGACCCGGCGTTTGTGCCATCGTCGGATTCCCAACCGGTGCAGCAGGCTGACATGACACCCGGGTCAGAACAGGCACCGGAAGATGAAAGCCCATTGCCGGATGGCATGACCGCTACGGCTGAGAATCCGTTCGTACAGTCCGGACAGACGGAAACAACTTCCGCTTCGCTGTTCCCGGAATATGATACGGAACCTGCCAAGGAGGAAGCTGCCGACCTGACACCGCACCCGTACAGCGGGACGGTGGAAGCCCATCACCGTGACGGCTCAATGGTAGCGGAAGGGACCGCCGTCGGATATCTGAGGGGCATCACCCCCTATGGAGCCACCTTCCACCCGCTTGACCTGAAAGGCTACCAGAAGGAAAAGGCCCTGCTGTATATATCCATCCGTGACGCCTATGAACGCCTGTACCGGAATGAGGCGGAAAACCGGACGGAGGACAGCCGTCAGCGTGAATACCTGAACGTGTCCTATGACGAGTTCGTGATGCGTTACGGTAACCTGAACGCCAGACAGAATGCAAAACTTCTGATGATGGATGCCTCCGGGCGTGATGTCCTTGCACTGGAACGTGCCGAAGAGGGAAAATTCGTGAAGGCGGACATTTTCGAGCGTCCCGTTTCCTTTTCGGTGGAAACATACGTCAATGCCGGGTCGCCCGAAGAAGCCCTGTCCGCCTCGCTCAACAGATATGGCGGCATAGACCTCGACTTCATGCGTGCCATTACCAACAGCACGGAAGAGGAACTGCTCGGAGCCCTGCAGGGACGTATCTATTACAACCCGCTTGTTTCAGGCTATGAGATAAAGGACCGATTCATTGCCGGAAACGTGATAGACAAGGCGGAGCGTGTGGAAGAATGGATAAACGACCATCCCGGACATGAGCGGCTTGCGGATGCGGGGCAGTCTCTTGAAGCCCTGAAAGCCGCCACGCCGCAGCGTATCGGTTTCGAGGAACTGGACTTCAATTTCGGCGAGCGATGGATTCCGACAGGCATCTATGCCGCCTACATGAGCCATCTGTTTGACACGGAAGTGAAAATCTCCTATTCGCCGAGCCTTGACGAGTTTTCGGTGGCATGTGCCTACAAGAACATGAAAATATGGGAGGAGTTCTGTGTAAAGGGCTATTACCGGAACTATGACGGTATGAGCCTGCTGAAACACGCCCTGCACAACACCTGCCCTGACATGATGAAGTCCATCGGCAAGGACGAGCATGGCAACGACATCAAGATGCGCGACAGCGAGGGAATACAACTCGCCAACGCCAAGATTGACGAGATACGAAACGGCTTCTCCGAATGGCTCGAAGAGCAGTCGCCGCAGTTCAAGGAGCGGCTTGTGACGATGTATAACCGCAAGTTCAACTGTTTCGTGCGCCCGCGCTACGACGGCTCCCATCAGACCTTTCCCGACCTCAACCTGAAAGGGCTGGCAAGCCGGGGTATCAAGAGCGTCTATC
>OLRU01001114.1_pt1 | contig 25033 bp, 25 predicted proteins | sample 1672961 | NCBI WGS metagenome assembly OLRU01 (sample SAMEA3136741, study PRJEB25190) | human gut metagenome | biome: human gut; feature: human-associated habitat; material: faeces | place: Austria | collected 2013
GGCTCAAACTGCGGTCGGCGATGCACAATAACGTATCCTGCTTAGGGATGACCACCCCGCCAACACCGCCAGCAAAAGGTTACATCGCACCCAACGCCGGCAAAAAGCGCTTTTCTTTGGGGCGTACCCCGTTTCTTTTGGCAAGACAAAAGAAATGGGGTACAATACCCCCCTCCCGTGCTTATCTCACAAAATTCGACCCCGGCCGCGTCCAGCGTTTTTACACAACTTCACTTGTACTGTCCGGTCCAATCTGCTATAATTTCCGTCGTAGAGAATTAATGTAAGCGGCGAAGTGTGGACGCCGCTGGAAAGAGTGGTAGCATGCCTGAAACAGTAGTGTTTTCTGATGCCTACGTATGGACATTTTTGGCTCAGCTGGCAATTTTATTTATCGCCATCCTGGTCGGCAACGTCCTGCGCACGTGGGTCCCGTTCCTCAAAAAGCTGTACATACCCGCTGCGATTATAGGCGGCTTCCTGGTTCTGATCCTGAAACAGATACCGATATTGACCCCGCTGGTAGACAATGCCACGATGGAGATCATCACCTATCACTGCCTCGGTCTCGGCTTTGCCGCCATGGCACTCAAGACCGCACATGAGGAGAAGAAGGTCTCCACCGTCAAAGTCGTTGAATCCGGTGCTATCATGGCCGGAGGCTATATGATACAGGCCATAATCGGCCTGGTTATCTCGATAGCCTTTTTCTTCCTCAACGGCTCCTTCTACGCAGCGGGGCTTATTCTGCCCATGGGCTTCGGGCAGAGCACCGGCAGCGCCCTCAGCTGGGGCAGCAACTTTGAGGCCAATTACGGCTTTGGCGGCGGCAGCAACTTCGGCCTTGCCGTCGCGGCCATCGGCTTTATAGTCGGCAGCGTATTCGGCGTGGTTTACCTGAACATAGCCACCCGCAAGGGCCTGGTCAAACCCCGCCGGGCCCTGGCCGCCGAAAAGGACCGCGTCATAATTGAGGACCCGAACGAGATACCCAACAGCGAGAGCATCGACAAGCTGACCGTACAGCTCTGCCTCGTCGCCCTGGCTTATGCCGGCGCGTACGGCATCATGCGCCTGCTCGCGGCGGTGCCTGTCCAGGCCATCGGCGACCTGGCCTGGGGCCTGAATTTCCTCTGGGCCCTGGTAGCGGCCTTCATTATTAAGACCGTCATGGCCGCGCTCAAGAAGAAAAACGTCATCAAGCGCTATTACACCAACAACCACCTCATGGACCGTATCAGCGGCACCATGTTCGACGCCATGATAGCCGCGGGCATCATGGCCATAGACATCGAGGACGTGCTGGCCAACATCTGGCTGCTGATAATCACCTGCCTCATCGGCACGATAGTCACCTTCTGGTACGTGCGCAAAGCAACCAAGCACGCCTACAAGGGCTACGAAATTGAGAGCTTCCTCACCAACTTCGGCACCCTCACCGGTACGCTGAGCACCGGCATGGTGCTCCTGCGCGAGATCGACCCCGACTTCGTCACCCCCGCGAGCAGCAATATCGTACTGCAGAACATCCCCTCCATCGCCTTTCTTGCTCCCCTGCTGCTCACGCTGGGCTTTGCGGCCAGCAGCCTCACAAACACATTCATAATGTTCGGTGTGTACCTGGTGCTGTTCATCGCCTACAACATCTTCCTCTTCCGCCGGCGCATCTTCAGGAAGAAATACGCCGAAAAGCCCGAGGAGGTCTGGACTGAGTGAGCACCGGGGGGAAAAAGCAAAAGGGTCATTCGGACGCATTTTACCGGCGCATATACACGCTCTTCCGGCCGATTTTCAAGGTTGTAGCCTGGGGAGCCTACGGTATATGGGTGAGGCATCCGGTGCGGTATGACGAGCCTGTTCTCATCCTCGCCAACCACACCTCGGATTTGGACTTTCTCGTCGTCGCGGAGCATATATCCAACCACATGTATTTCGTCTCCAGCGAGCACGTGACCGCCATGGGCCTCTTCGGCCGGGGCTTCCGCAGCTGGTTCAACCCCATCACCGTCACCAAGGGCTCCAGCAAGGCGGCGGGTGTGGTTGACATAATGCGCAGAATCCGCCGCGGCAACTGCGTGCTGCTCTTCTGCGAGGGGCGTATAAGCCATAACGGACGCAGCACATACATAACCCCGGCGACAGCCAAGCTGGCAAAGAAGCTCGGCTGCAAGGTTGTCACCTTCCGCAGCAAGGGCGGCTATTTCATCGAGCCGCGCTGGCAGAACTATCTCAACCGCGGCAAGCTATTCGAGCACGGCATCGTACACGAGTACAGCGCAGCCGAGCTGGCGGAAATGTCCGCCGACGAGGTCCTCGCCCATATACGTGAGGACCTGTACGTTGACGCCTACGCCGAGCAGGAGAAGTATATGCTCCCCTTCAAGTTCCGGCACGGCGTGAGAGACATCATCCGTTACTATGACACCTGCCCCGTCTGCGGCGGACTGGATACGCTTTCTGCGACGGAGGAGCGCGTAACCTGCTCCTGCGGCTGGAGCCTGACCATGGATGAGTACGGCTTCTTCTACGAGCCGTCGGGGCGCATCCGCACGGCGGCGGACTGGGAGGAGCTTCAGCTCGCCAGCTACCGTGCGCGCTTCGAGCGCGGTGAGTTCTTCTCCGAGGACGGCGTCACGCTCTACTCCATAGGCGACGGCTTTGCCCTCACGGAGCTGGGCTGCGGCACGCTCACCAGCTCGGCGGACGGGCTGGAGCTCTGCGGCGAGCGCTTCCCCTTTGCCGAGCTCACCGCCCCTGAAATCCTCAGCGGCGGGCGCAAGCTGGAGCTCTCGCGCGGCAAGGAAAACTTCATGCTGCAGAAGGAAGGCGCCTGCCTGAACAAGTATGTGGAGCTCTATAAATGGGCTTCCGGAAGTGAAGACTAAACCGTCAGAAACAGGAATTCCCGGGCCCACAGCTCCCGGGAATTTTACCGCCTGCAAGTGAAGAGGCGGCCGCTGTGCGGCCGCCTCTTTTTGTTCTGTGCGGTGTTCAGGCTTTTTCTGCTGCGGTGCGGGCCTTTTCCTTCTTGACGGAACCGATGAGAATCAGGGCCATGACAAAGCCCATAACAAGCATACCAAGCAGGATGTAGAAAATAATCTTATAAGCTGTTACAGCCTCGAATGCGTCGAGCAGCGCACCGCAGATGGGGTGGAGGGCTACGTCGGGGAGATTGAACCCCACAAGGGAGGCAATGGAAATTGCCATGCCGTTGACCTTCTGGTCAACGCCCAGCTCGTCAATGACGGAGAACTGCACGCCCTTCATGCTGACGTTCACAAGCGCGAGCGCGAACATGAGTATCATGATGGGGACCAGGACACCCGGGTTGGCCGGCATGAGCATGAACGCTATCATGAGGATTATCATCACGACAAAGCCGACGGCGATGAACTTCAGGCGGCCGATCTTGTCGCAGATAATGCCGGCTACGGGCGCGCCGACAAAGCGGGTGCCGTAGTTCTTGAGGGTGGCGAGCGCGCCGGAGAAGGTCACGCTGACGCCGAGGACGGCGGTGAAGTACGGGGTGAGATAGCTGCTGCCGACATAGAAGCCGTAGATACCGAAGACCATAAGACTGAAGAGCCAGACCTTGGGCATCTTGAGCACGGCGAAGATCTCCTTCGCGCTGGCCTTCTCCTTCGGCTGCTGCTGGGCGAGCTTGTCGGCCGCCACGGCGCTCTCATCGGACTTGTACAGGAAGACGACGAGGAGAGTGGAGATAACGGAGCAGACCGCGTAGAAGATGACGACGGCTTTGAGCGCGCCGACGTCGTCGCCGACGACGAGGCCGAAGGCCCAGAGGGCGCCGAAGTTCATTATCATGCTGCCGACGCCGTTGAAGCTCTCAAACCAGCCGTAGAGCTTGCCCTGGTCCTCCGCCTTGCCTGCCAGGCTGACCGCCTTGAAGCAGGGGGACCAGAACATCAGCACGCTGGTGATGCCGAGGCCAAAGTAGATGATGAGCGTCACGACATAGTTCTCAATGAAGAGCAAATAGAGGAAGCTCAGGATAGCATGGCCTATACCGGATAAGACCATCATCTTCTTGGGGTCGCACCTGTCGGCGATGTAGCCGCTGGGGATGGTGGCAATTATGCTGGCTACTATGTAGATGCTCAGCGTAAAGCCAATCTGCGTGTTGTTAAAGCCGCTGGCGGCCGCCACCGCATCATAGAAGATGTACTTGATGTACGGCAGCAGGAACATGGACGAATACAGGAAACCACATGCCATGATTCCTATGGTCTTTCTTGCTTTACCCATTAAATGTCCCCTCTTTCACTAAAATTTAATTGCGGGGTTTAGAGTATAGCGCCTTTCTCTCTCATCGACGCTATTTCCTCTTCACTGTATCCCAGTTCAGAGAACACCTCTCCGGTGTCCTTACCAATCTCGCCCGTGGGCACGTAAGGCCGGCGCGTGTAGTCGCTGAAGTGTACCGGCGGGCAGGGCATCATCACCTTGAGCCCATCCGCGAACTCCAACTCTTCAACATAGTGGTTCTCTATTGCCTGCGCGTCCTTGCTGACGTCGCAAGTATACTGCATGACTTCGCAGGAGACGCTGTTTTCACTCAGATACTCGCGCCACTCCGCGCTGGTGCGCGTCTTGAAAATCTCGTTGCAGCGCTTCACAGCCTCAACTATTACGCCGCTCTCGGAAAGAGTAGCTATGTCGTCATAGCGCGGGTCGTCAAGGATGTCCTCCATGCCGAGCAGCTTTGCAAGTTTGAACTTATCCTTCTTGTACTCGTTCACATATACGCCTATCCACTTTCCGTCGGCGCACTCATAAGTGGTGTCGAACGGATCGGACGGATGGAACGGGTCCGGATTCAGGTGCGTGCGCTCGAACTGCGTCTCCACTATACCGACGCTGTTGCACCATATACCGCTTGCGAACAGGCTGGTCTCGACCTTGGTGCCGCGTCCGGTCTTTTCCCTGCCGATAATTGCCATGAGGATACCGGACAGCAGCACGGAGCTGGTCGCCATGTCGCCGAAAGCATACGTAGGCACAAATGGGAAGGAGCCCGGAACCTGCCAGTCGGCCATCGGGCCGGAACGCAGCCAGAAACCGGTGGAATCAAAGCCGGGGTTACTGGCTACGGGGCCTTTGGGGCCAAAGCCGGAGAAATGCGCATAGATAAGCTGCGGAAAACTCTCGCACAGAGTGTCGTAATCCAGCCCGTTGCGCTTGAGCGAGGCTTCGCGCACATTAGTTATGAAGACATCCGCGTCGCCGATGAGTTTTAGCAGCGCGGCCTTCCCGTCCGGGTCTTTGAAATTGATGGACGTGAGGCGCTTGTTGCTGTTGTGAACGGTGAAAAGCGGGTTCTTATAGTCCTCATAAGGCGTGAGCTCGGTTTTACCGGCACGGCGCATCTCGTCACCATAGAGCGTTTCCACCTTAACTACATCTGCACCATACGCGCAGAGCATACGGCTGGTAGTCGGCGCGGCGACAACGGTCGCCAGCTCTACGACTTTAATTCCGGACAGGGGCAAGTTTTTGTTTTTATCCATAACGATTAATCTCCATATTTGGTATCAGCCTCCGGCCAGCCGCGTAAGCGGCCGGCCGGCGAGGGGTGCGCGCCCGCCGGTGGGCGCAAATGGGGTAGGAAGAGTATGAAAGTGGCTTGAATCAGTGTTTTACGTTGTTCCTGACAACCTTTACCTGGTCGTAATTGCCGAGGAAATAGTTTATGCCGTTTTCCATAGACAGCTTGCTGACCAGGTAGTCGGAAGTGTCGGAGAAGTAGCCGCAGTGCGGCATGAGCAGGACGTTGTCGCGGCCGAGCAGCTTGCACTCGCTCAGGTCGGGGTTCTCGCTTTCGAGCATATCCAGTCCGGCGCCGCGGACAAGGCCCTCGTCGAGCGCCCAAACCAGGTCGTCCTCGCAAATCATCGGGCCGCGGCCCTCATTGATAATCCAGGGCTTTTTCTTCATCTTGGAGAACGTCTCCTTGTTGAACATGTGATAGTTCTCCTTGGTGAGGTTCATATGTATGCTGACAACGTCGGACTCCGCCAGCAGGGTGTCGAGGTCGACGAGCTTAACGCCCAGGTTCTCAGCGATTTCGGGCGGCAGGAACGGGTCGTAAGCGATGACGTTCATGTCAAAGCCCTTGGCCTTCCTTGCCACGGACTGACCAATACGGCCCAGGCCGACAATGCCCATCGTCTGGCCCTCGATGCGCTGCAGGTGCTGTGCGGCGAGGTAGTTCCACTCCTTATCCACCTGCACGCTGCGGTCGTAAATACGGATTGCGCGCTGCAGGCAGAGCATCATGGCGAAAGCGTTCTCGGCAGTCTCCTGGGTACAGTAGTCGAGGATGGAGCATACGGCGACGCCCTTCTCGGTGGCGTAATCCATATCCACCTCGTTGTAGCCGGTGGACTGGAAAGATATTACCTTGCACTTCTTGAGGGTGTCTATCTCCTTCTTGCCGAAATATACGTAGCTGTTTACGATAATGTCAGCATCTTCTATGAGCTTGTAGAACTCGGAGTTGTCCTCCGCGTGCTCGTCATAGACTGCGACTACCAGCTCGGCTCCCTCCGGCAGGCAGCTTTTCTCGACGCTCATGTCCCTGTCCTTGGTAAACGGGACCTCGGTGAGTACGATTTTCATAGTTTCCTCTCCTTTTCTTGCTTGTTGTTTAATACTCAATCGGTAGTGTCCGTACTTTTACGGACACTACAAAAAAGCTCAGCTTTTTTGATGTCGTCTTCCGTCGGCTTGTCTACCAACGTTATCGCGAAAAATACTATGCCGGAAGAAATTAGTCCCGGCCACAGGGCGTCAACTTCAAAGATCTTGCCCCAGCCCATTCCTTCTCCAAGCAGCCAGATAAACACTACGACAAGCGAGACGCACATGCTGACGAACGCGGCTTTTTTCGTAGGTTTCTTCCAAAGCACGCCAAATACGGTGGGGAAGAAAAGCGAGGCTGCCTGGAATGTCAGGGCCAGCAGCAGCAAATCAACGATGTCGTATTTCCACCAGGCCAGCGCGGCACCCACTATGCCTACGGCCAGAGAACTCGCAATGCCCATCAGGCTGACATTTTTGTCGCTCGCCTTGGGATTTATGCGGTCGCGGTATATGTCCACGCTCACATTGGCCGCGCAGGAGTTGATACATACGACGCCAGTGGACATTATGGCGGCAAACACGCCGACTAGCACCAGGCCGGAAATGCCCGTCGGGAAGTAGTTGACGACTATGGCGGCGTATGCGCTGCTGCCGTCAGCCATATCGGGCATGAGCACCTTGGCCGCCATGCCCATATAAGTGGCGCCCACGGCTATGCACAGCACGCCCACAGCGGCCCAGATGGTGCCGCGCCGTGCGACCTTGCTGTTTTTGGCCGCGAAGCTGCGCGTGTACGAGTCCATGCTGGTGAAGAACGAGAATATGGAGCTGACGCCCAGGGCTATGATGGTCGGCCAGCCGTAACGCCCTATGTCGAACCACTCGGACGGCAGCGTGGCTATCTCGCCGAGACCGCCCATGGCACGGGCCGCGAGGGGTATGCCCAGCACCACAGTGCCGAGAATAATCAGTACGAACTGTATCCAGGTGGTATACGTTATCGCCAGCAGGCCGCCTATGGCGGAGTAGATAATCGTTATCACCGTGCTGACCAGGAAGCTTGTCCAGGGGTCCCAGCCCGTAATGGTGGTGAGCATGCTGCCCATTGCCACCAGCTGGCTGGACAGGAAGCCCACATTTGCCAGGAAACAGCTTACTACAACTACGGTGCCGGCCTTTTTGTCATACCGGCTCGTAATCAGCGCCGGGTAGGTTATATCATGCAGCTTGTCGCCAAGCCTCTTGACGAGCTGCGTAAATGTCAACCCGAATATCAGCGTGCCCAGGGCAAGGATGATCACATACCAGCCTCCCGACACGCCCAGATTATATGCATCCGTGGCCGTGCCTACGATAGAAGCGCCTCCTATCCAGGATGAGAGCCACATTGAAGCCAGTGAGAAGGTGCCCAGGGACTTGCCCGCGACGAAGTAATCCTCGCTGGTTTTGTTTCTCTTCCACGCCACTATACCGAGAATAAACATCACGGAAAAGTACACGACTATGATTACGATATCAACAGTCTTTAACATTTATCTGCCCTCCTCTTCCTTGAAATTTTCTCTCTCATTTGACACTGGCGCTACGGTGCCCTCCAACGCCGCAGCGCCATATATGTCAGGCCAGCTGCTGCGCGGCTATCTCTACTCCGCGCTTGAAGCAGGCCTCGTTCGCCGGATATTCCTTGCCCTTCTTCTTGAAGAAGTAATAGTTGACGGCCGCGCACATCTCGTCGGCGTCAAAGTCGTCGGAAGCACGGGCGAGCGCGCCTAGCATGACCAGGTTGACACCGTGGGTGTTGCCCTCCTCAACGGCTATCTCGTTGGCTGGAACCTTGATGACGGTTACGTCGTCGCGGTAGCTGCGGTCGGGCTCCACGAGGGAGCTGTTCACCAGCAGGATCCCGCCGGGACGGAGCGTGTGCTCAAACTTGTCGATGGCGGCGTTGTTGAGCGTGAACAGTATGTCCACCTCGCCGTCAGCGCAGTAGGGGCTGGCGATCTCCTCGTCGCTTATCTTGACGTTGCAGTTGGCCGTGCCGCCGCGCATCTCGGAGCCGTAGGACGGGTACCAGGTGACGTACTGTCCCGCTTCCATCGCGGCGTCGGCCAGAATCAGGCCCGCCGTCAGGACGCCCTGTCCGCCGAAGCCAGAGCAGATAATCTCAGTCATGCCTTTTCTCCTCCCTTGTCAATGAATTCGCCGAGCTGATAGAACTTCTCCTGGTGCTCCTTCATGTACTCGAGCGCCTTGTACGCCTTGTCGTCGGCGAATCCCCAGTTGGTCGGGCAGGGGCTGAGTATCTCAACGAGGCAGAAGCCCTCGCCGCGCATCTGCTTTTCAAGGGCCTTCTTTATCATCTTCTGGCTCTTGATGACGTTGGCCGGGCTGCTCACGCTGCCGCGGGCAAGGTAGGCAATGTCGTACTGGCCCAGGGTCTTGACCACGTCGAAGGTGTTGCCGTTGACCTTCGGGTCACGGCCGTAGGGAGAGGAGGTGGTGACCTGCCCGGGCAGGCTCTCCGGGCTCATCTGTCCGCCGGTCATGCCGAAAACGCAGTTATTGGTGACCAGGGCCAGGATGTTCTCGTTGCGCAGGGCGCAGTGGATGGTGCTCTCTATGCCTATGCTGTAAGCGGAGCCGTCGCCGGGATTGGCGATCACTATCTGGTCGGGACGGGCACGCTTGGCGCCGGCCGCGGTGATGATAGGACGGCCGTGCGCGGCGCCTATGTCGTTCCACTCGACTACGCTGACCGCGAGCTCGCCGCAGGCGACGTCGGTGACGAGTATCACGTCTTCCTGGATGCCCAGCTCATCAATGGCCTCGGCCAGCATACGCATAATGATGCCGTGGCCGCAGCCGGGACACCAGCCGCTCTTATTCTCTCTGTTGATCGTTGACGGTATAGTCAGTTTCATGGCGTTCCCTCCCCTTTCAATACTTCTTGAGCATCTCGCGGACACGTTCAAGTATCACCTTGGAGTCCGGGACATTGGCGAACTCGCCGTAGCTCTCGACAGGGCGGCGGTTGCCGGTGGCGAGGACGACGTCGTCGACCATCTGGCCGAGTATGCTCATCTCTACGACCAGATAAGCCTTGACCTGCTCGCCCAGGGCGTCAAAGGCCTTCTTCGGGTAGGGCCAGAGCGTTATCGGGCGGATGAGGCCCAGCTTGATGCCCTCGCGGCGGGCCATCTTGACGGCCTCCTTGCTCACGCGGGAGCTGATGCCGTAGGCCACAAGGACAATCTCGGCGTCCTCGGTCTGCACGCTCTCCCAGCGCTGCTCCTCGGCCTCTATCTTCGCGTACTTGTCGCGCAGGTAGGTCATGTACTCGTCGGCGCCGATGGAGTAATAGACGTTGGCTATCTCCCTCTTGGCCTCGCCCTTCTTGCGGCCGCGGATGACCCAGTCATACTGGTCTATGTTGTGCTCGTGCATCTCGGGCAGCTCAACCGGCTCCACCATCTGGCCGATGGCGGCGTCCGAGCCCACGATGACGGGGTGACGGTACTTCTCGGCCAGGTCGAAGGCCATGTAGGCCAGATCGGCGTTCTCCTGCACGCTCGCGGGGGCCAGCACTATCGTGCGGTAGTCGCCGTGCCCGCCGCCGCGTGTGAGCTGCCAGTAGTCGCCCTGACCCTGGAATATATCGCCCAGACCGGAGCCTATACGCATAACGTCGGCGATAACCGCCGGGATGTCGTTGCCGCAGAGATAGGATATGCCCTCCTGCTTGAGCGAAAATCCCGGGCCGGCGGAGGTAGTCAGCGCCCTGGCTCCGCAGCTGGCGGCGCCGAAGAGCATGTTGATGCCCGCCACCTCGCTCTCAGTCTGGATAAACTGTCCGCCGACCTCGGCCATGCGCCAGGACATATACTCCAGAATCTCAGTCTGCGGGGTGATAGGGTAACCGCTGAAGAAGCGGCAGCCCGCCCTTATCGCGGCTTCTGCGAAGGCCTCGTTGCCTTTCATCAAAACCTTTGCCATTTGACTCCCTCCTCAATCCGTGATCTCAAAAACGTAATCCGGGCACATCCTGTAGCATGAGCCGCACTGGATGCATTTCTCCTCGTCCACAGCGATGATCTTATAGCCCTTCTCGTTTATCCTGCCGGAGTCGTAGAGGGCCTTTTTAGGGCAAACGCTGACGCAGAGGAAGCATCCCTTACATTTCTGGGTGTTCATTTTGATCTTTCCCATGTCTCTGCCTGTACCTCCCATTGTTGATGCCGCGGCGCCGTTCAGGCCACCGTCGTGCTCATATTTTCAGAACAGTGTTCTTTAATACAGAACTTTAATTCGCAGGCGGCTTTTTGCTGCCGGGGTCTCACCACCTGCGTTCTATAGTTGAGAACGATGTTCTGTAAATAGCATATAAAAACAAATCCGATATGTCAAGCCAAAAATACTGTTCTGAATTTGTGCAACATTTACATTTCCCTCTGAAGAGCATCTACATGTTCCTTTAATTTCCTTGCCAGCTGCTCCATGCGCTCCGGGCTGAAGCGCGGCGACGGGCCGCTGATACTCATGGCACCGAGCACCGCCCCGGTGGACGAACGTATGGGAACGGCCACGCAGCTTATGCCGATCTCGGCCTCCATATTGTCGGTGGCGTAACCCACGGCACGGATGCGGGCCAGCTCCTGCCTGAGCACATCCGGGTCAGTTATGGTGTTTTCGGTCTGACCGGTAAGCGGCTTGGAGAGGAACTCCTCGACAAAATCCTCCGGCATGTAGGCCAGCATGGCCTTGCCCGAGCTGGTGCTGTTCATGTTTTCAATAACGTTTTGTATGCTGCCCACCAGATGCGGCACGCCCGTGGTGGGGAAAGCGGTGTCCAGGTAATAAACCTTGTTCTGAAACGGCACGGTGAGGTACACTATTTCGCCGGTCTCATCGCTGAGCACCTGCATGTGCGGGCTGGCCAGCTTGTGGAAGCTGTAGCGGTTACCTATGGCGCGGCCAAGCCGCAGTACGCCTATGCCGAGATAATACTTCCCGCTGTCCGGGTCCTGGTCAAGGTACTCCAGGGCGGTGAGCGTGCTTAGTATGCTGTGGACATTGCTTTTGTACAGACCCAGGCGCTCGCTTATCTCGGTCACGCCCAGCGGCTGCCGTGTCAGAAAACAATTCAGCACGTCGATAGTCTTCTTGATGCTTTTGACCTTAATCTCCTGCTTGTCTGCCATTCTTTTCCCTCCCTGACTCTTAAAATTACTTATACTTCACCCTCGGACGATAGAACTGGAAAATAACAGCGTCGTTCTTCTCCTCGGTCTTCCACTCCAGGCTGGTCCAGGCTACCTTCATTGCCCCCATGAACTCGCTGAGCCTGACCATCAGCGGCTTGCGGCCTATCTCATAGGCGATAAAGTGCGGCCGCGTGATAAAATTTGTCAGGCAGCGGCTGAGCACAAAGGCCGTCCCCCTGCCCGTACTTTCCCTGAGGCTGGCATAGCGCGCCGAGAGCTGGCCGCGCAGCACTTCGGGTGCGTGCAGACGGAACCAGAACACAATGCGCGGGTCAAAGCTCTCCACGCACCAGGCGCCCGGATATGACTGCATGGTCCCGTACACCAGGCGGCAGAGATCGCCGTTGCGGCTGCCGCGCTTGAGCTCGACTATGATTGGGCATTTGCCGGAGACGGCGGACAGCACCTCTTCCAGCGTGGGTATGCCGTACTGCGTGCCGCACAGGCGCAGCTGCCTGAGCTCGGCCAGGGTCATGTCCTCCACACGTCCCTCAACGCCGCAGACGCGCTTGGTGTCGTCGTCATGGAACACTACGAGGGCGTCATCCACCGTGATGTGCACGTCCAGCTCTATGCCGTAGCCTATGCGCGCCGCGTGCTCAAAGGCGGGAATGGAATTCTCCGGTGTGCTCTTGTCTATGCGGTGCAGGCCGCGGTGGGCAAAATTGCGGCCCATAAACGGGGCCCGTTGCTTTTCGTCCTTCTTCCCGGGCGCCACCAGGAAGGCAGCCGCTCCCAGGGCCGCGGCGACGGTTCCGGCGGCGATAAGGCCGGCCCTGGCGGTTTTATTTAAGCTCATAAATGAGGCACCTCCTCTGATTACATCCCTATTGTACAACGAATATACCATATGCGTCAAATGAACTTTCTGAAGCCGGGGGGCATTTAACTTATATTTTGGTTGAACTGAACGCAAAAATGGTTTAAACTGCACATATCACCTGTGTGGGGGGACATCATGAAATTAAATTACAAAAAGACAATTTTCGTAGGCTTTGCCTTCTTTTTGATAAGCGCGTTCTGGCAGGCCTATGACACCATCATACCCAAGATACTGACGGACAAGTTCGGCATGTCGCAAAGCCTCTCCGGCGTCATCATGGCGGCGGACAATGTACTGGCACTGTTCCTGCTCCCGCTCTTCGGCACGCTCTCGGACAAGTGCACCAGCAAACGCGGACGGCGCACGCCCTACATAATCACCGGCACCATCTGCGCCGCCGTGCTCTTCGTCGTGCTCAGCTTCGCCGACGGACTGCAGCTGCGCGCCCTGGAGCCGGTGGCCATCGACAACCCTACGGCTCAGGAGACCCTGTGGGACGCGGACCTGACCGCCACCACGCCAGACGGCGTGGAGTTCAGCGTGCAGGACGAGTTCTCCCGCGAGGAGTTCGCCGCCATTGAGATGACGGAGGACGACGGAAGCGCCAATCCCGACTACACCAACTACGTGGTACCCGCACGCCAGGCCTACGCCGCCGAGGCGACGGCGAATAACCACGGGCCTCTTATCTTCTTCGTGGCAGTGCTGCTGCTTATACTTATCAGCATGGCCACCTTCCGCTCACCCGCCGTGGCGCTGATGCCGGACGTGACCATAAAGCCGCTGCGCAGCAAGGCCAACGCCGTCATCAACCTGATGGGCGCGGCTGGCGGTATAATAGTTCTCGGCCTCGGCGCCGTATTCGGGACCGGCAGGGCAGAAAACGCGATAATGAGCTACACGCTGTTCTTCACCGCGGTGAGCGCGCTGATGCTGATCTCCCTCGTCATCTTCCTCTGGAAGGTCAAGGAGCCGCAACTGGTGCACGAGATGCACGAGGAGTCGCACAGGTACGGCATCGCCACCGAGGAGGACGCCGACCCCAACAGCGGCGGCCGCAGTCTCTCCAAAGGCGAGTTCAGGAGCCTTATTCTCATCCTCATGAGCGTGGTCTTCTGGTTCTTCGGCTATAACGCCGTCACCAGCAAATACGCCGTCTACGCCTCCAGCGTGCTCGACCTGGACTACAATCTCACGCTGATGATAGCCACCGGAGCGGCCATTGTCGCCTACATCCCCGTGGGCGCCGTGGCCAGCAGGATCGGCCGCCGCAAGACCATACTCATCGGCATCGTCATATTGGGCGGGAGCTTTCTGGCCGCCAGCTTCATCCGTGCCGGCAGCCCGGTCATGGTCATGAACCTTCTCTTCGCCACGGCCGGCATAGGCTGGGCCACCATCAACGTGAACAGCTACCCCATGGTCGTCGAGCTCAGCCGCGGCGGCGACGTGGGCAAGTATACGGGTTTCTACTACACCGCCAGCATGGCCGCGCAGACGCTCACGCCCATAATCTCCGGTTTCCTGATGGACACCTTCGGCATGACCACGCTCTTCCCCTACGGCGCGGTGTTTGTACTGCTGGCATTCGTCACCATGCTCTTTGTCAGGCACGGTGACAACCGGCCCCTGAAGTGATAAGGAGGACACACATATGGAAAGACTGACCAAACGTTTGGAAAACGGCGCCTACGACGCCGGTGAGCACACCGCTGAGGAAATACTCGCCGCCCTCGGCAAGTACGAGGATTTATACGAGTCCGTGGCCGCCGAGCACGAGCTCGTCCGCCTGAACATGGAGGACCTGTCCCGCGCGGGCAAGGCCCGCAGCGCGACGTACACCATGCTCATGGGCTCGAGCTACCTTCTCGAGGAGATGCAAAAGCGCCTTGACGAGCCGGCCGGAGAGGTCGCCGGGCGGCTGGAAAACCTCAGGCGCATGATAGACGAAGACCCGGACGACGACGGCATACACGACGTCGAGGAATAAAAAAGCCAAGGCGGGACAAGATGTCCCGCCTTGGCCCATATTTACAGGTTAAAGAGACGGCGCGCGTTCGCGCTCGTGACGCGGGCTATCTCTTCCGTGCTCACGCCCTTGATCTGCGCTATGCGCTCCGCTATGTACGGCAGCTTGGCCGAGTCGTTGCGCTTGCCGCGGAAAGGTACCGGGGGCAGGTATGGGCTGTCCGTCTCGAGCAGTATGCGCTCCAGCGGCGTTATCTCCAGCACTTCCACCGCCTTGCGGGCGTTTTTATAGGTCACCGGCCCGTCAAAGCCCAGGTACCAGCCGCGTTTGATGAGCTCCTCCGCCATCTCGCGGCTGCCGGAAAAGCAGTGGAAGACGCCCCTCAGCTCCGGGTACCGCCCCGTGATATTCAGGCAGTCCGCATGGGCCTCGCGGTCATGGATTATGACGGGTTTGTTGAGTTCAATGGCCAGTTCCAGCTGGGTCACGAACATTTCGTACATAATCTCCTTGTGTTCCCGGTCCCAGTAGTAGTCCAGCCCTATCTCGCCTATGGCGACGCACTTATCGTGCGCGGCCAGCTGCCTGACCACGGCGGGACTGTACATGTCCCAGCTCTCCCACTCCTCGGGCTGCCAGCCCACGGCGGCGTAGACAAAAGGATAGCGCCCGGCCAGCTCCAGGGCCGCGCGTGAGCTAGCCTCGTCGCAGCCGGGGTCGATTATGCAGTCAATGCCCGCGGCCGGCATGGAGCTGAGCAGCTCGTCGCGGTCCGCGCTGAACTTTGAGCTGTCATAGTGGGCGTGGGTGTCAATGTACATCGTCTCACCTCGTGTTCACATCATATCGCGTCCGCCGGCATTGCCGGCATCACTTGCCGGCATTGCCGGCCCCGCGGGTATTAAACCACATTTTTACGGATAGTGCAAGTTGCCGGATTGATATCCTCAATTTAATGTGCTAATATATGGGCATGGAAAGCTTTGCTTCACGCGTTACCGACAAGTATATATGCCTCATGCTGCTCGTCTTCCCGCTCTGGACAGGGTTCGACGGATATGCACAAATTACGCGCTGGAAGTTCATTTTCTTTGCAGTTACGGCGTGCATCTGGTACGTTTTGATTATATTCTCCATATTCAAGGAGCGCTCTCTGCCCCGCGTCGGGCGCGGCTTTGCCGCATGCCTGGGCGCGCTGCTGCTCTGGGCAGCGCTGAGCTTCATCCTCTCGCCCTATGGCGTGTCGCTGATGGGCCCGCGCTATGACGGCCTGCTCCCGATGGCGCTCTATATCCTCACGGCGCTCGGCTGCGCCGCTTACGGCTCCTGGCACGACCGCTATGCGGTGCTGCTCGGAATATCCGTGTCCATCTGCTGCGCAGTAGCCGTCCTGCAGCTGCTGGGCTTCAACCCCCTGCGGCTCTACCCGGAAGGGTACGATTACTACGGCGCAGGTATCTGGTACAACGGCTCCTTCCTCGGCACGCTGGGGAATACCAACCTGCTCGGCGCCTTTCTCTGCCTGGCCTGCCCGGCGCTGGCGTTTACGGCCGCGCTGAGGCGGGGGCGCTGTCTCTGGCTGCTGCTGCCCGCCGCGTTGGGCGCTGCCGTGACGGCGCTGTCCCGCTCCGAGGCCGGGCTGGTGGGCCTGGCAGCCGCACTGCTGGCGGGTACCCCGTATTATGTAAACTTACGTGGCCGCATGCGCGCGGCCCTCATCGTGCTTGCCGGTGAGGCAGCGCTGGTCATAGCGGCCCTGCTGGCCGTCTATGCAGCAGCCCCCGCTTCGGGCACGCTGTACGAGCTTAGCGAAATCCTGCACGGCCGCATAGACGGCAGCTTCGGCTCGCACCGCGTCGCCATCTGGGGCGAGGCGCTGCGGCTCTTTGCCGAGCGCCCCCTTCTCGGCGGCGGGCCGGGCACCTTTGCCCTGCGCTCTACGCTGCAGTTTTCCCGCTTTGTCCCCGAGTCCGGGCTCACGTTCACCACCGTGGCCGACAACGCGCACTGCGAAGCGCTCGCCTGCCTTGCCGACCTGGGCCTCCCCGGCGCGCTGCTGTACCTGGCCGCCTGGGCGGTGGTGCTGCGCTGCTGGCTCCGCGGCCGCGCACCAGCGGCGGGTATAGCGCTCCTCTCATACTTTGTGCAGAGCCTCTTTGGCATAGGCACCTGCTTTGTTCTGCCGCTGGCCGCCATACTCTGCGGCCTGACGGTATCCGAAGGCAAAAACGCATTAACATAGATTGGAGTGATGTCAACATGGACAAATTTGCCTCGCAGACGCTCGCGGACTTCACCGCACAGGCCGCGTCCGCGGACGGCGGGCTCCGCTGCGGAGGCGTAGCAGCCCTGGCAGGGGCGCTGGCTGCCGCACTGGGCTCCGCCGCTTCGGCCGCGGATGCCGGGAGCGAGGACGCCGTCACCCTCGGACGCATCCGGGAGTACATGCTGCACCTCATCGACGAGGACGGCAAAGCGCACAAACCGCTGGAGAAGTACCTCTCCCTGCCCGAGGACGACCCGGAGCGGGCCGGGCACATGGACAGCGCCCTGCGCGTGGCCTGCTATATCCCCACGGAGGTCATGTACACCGCGGGCGACGCGGCTGAGATCCTCTCCCGCCTGGCCGGCAGCAGCTCCGGCGATATGGCGGTGTACGTTGGCACCGGGCTGCTCCTCTGCCGGGCGGCCATGCGCGCGAGCGAGCTGAACATACTGCAAAACGCCGCCCATATGGCCGACGACGTCTTTGCCATGACCCTGCGCAGGGAATGCGAGCTGGTCTTTGAGAAGTACGACCCGGTCATAGATGCGGCCCTTACCAAGGTTAAAGGGAGGTTTTGATTGTGGCAAAAATACTTTACGGCCAGCCGGTGGCCGAGGCCATTACCGCCGAAGCGCTCAAACGCGCCCAGGTCCTGAGGGCCCGGGGCATAGTCCCCGCGCTGGCCCTCGTCAGCACAGATCAGTCCGGTGCCAGGCATCTTGACCGCATCACGGACACCTGCGCCGCCGCCGGGGTCGAGGTCTACTGCGCCAATCTGCCCGGCACATCACGGCTGAAGACGAACATTGACAACATAAACCGCGATACGGGCATACACGGCGCCGTGTTCATGCGCCCGCTGCCGGACGCGGCCTCGGAAGACCTGCTGCGCAACACGCTGAACCGCTTCAAGGACGTTGACGGCGTGACGCTGTCCTCGCTCGCGGCCATATTTGTCGGACACGGCGACGCCTTTGTGCCCTGCCCGGCCAAGGCGGCCATGGAGGTGCTCGATTACTACGGAGTTCCCCTCTCAGGGCGCCGGGTGACTATCATAGGCCGCAGCCTGGTGATAGGCAAACCGCTCAGCATGCTGCTGCTCGAGCGCGACGCCACCGTCACCTTCTGCAACAGCAAGAGCCGCGATATAGACGCTATCTGCCGCGAGAGCGACGTCCTGGTCTGCGGCTCGCTCACTCCAGGGCTGCTGAGCCGCGAATGCTTCCGGCCCGGCCAGACCGTACTGGACGTCGGTGACAGGATCATCGGCGACGATGAAGAAGACGGCGTATCCGTGGCCGAGGCAGCTCTCGCCGCCGGCGCGGACGCCTCCCCCGCCGAAGGCGGCGTGGACGCAGTGAGCTGCGCCATGCTGGCCCTGCACACCGTACAGGCCGCAGAACTGCTCAACCCGTAAAATAGAAAAGCAACACACCCCGCCCGGAGCCCCGGGCGGGGTGTGTTATCTTAATACAGGTGGCGCTGAATGGCGAACTGGTCCTCATGCATCCCGTGAACCATGTTTATCCACAGGCCGTTCCTCAGGCCGTAAATCACCTCCATGTTCGGGTATATCAGAAGGCTTTCCTTGCGGGCGTAGTTGAACCAGCTGTCGAAGAGCCAGCGCTCATCCACGTTCTTGGTGCGGTAGGTGATGTACCCGCGCTGGTTTTCGCCCGAGTTGGGGAAGGCGAAGCTCAGATACACGCCGACAAGGCCGTTGTGATATTCCTCCGACACGCTGTGATAATCCGAGACATAAGTCTCCCCGTCCCTGTCGTACAGCACCTGTCCGGTCACGCCGCTCTCCTGCGCCCAGCCGGCATCAAGATGCCACGCCGGCCAGAGCTGGATGGCCTCCGTACCGTAGAAGCCGGGGCTCTCCCTCCAGGCAAAGTGCTGTACCAGCTGCCAGTCGTCGTCCGGCAGGCGCACCAGCACGTGACAAACGTAGAGGTTATTCCAGTCCACCCCGCCGTCACGCTGCACAATGACCTCCTGCGCCCCCTCGCAGGCCAGGATGTCGCTGTCCGACATGTCCGCCAGCACGTCCGCGGGAAAGCCGAGTTCTGTAAGCTGCCCAACCACGTCCTCCACGCCGGGGCCGCGCCCGTCCTCCGCCGGCTCCCAGTCCATGGGATACTTGTTCAAAAATGCGTAGCCGCACACTGCCAGCACGGCGCACACCGCCAGTATGGCCATGACCACCGTCCGGTTGGACACGCGCGAGGCCGCCGCGCGCACGGCATAGCCCGCCTCGTCCAGCTCCGAGGAGAGCCTGGCCAGGCTGTAAATGATGAGCCCGTACATTACGAGCATGAAAATGCCCGCTATCCATCCCAAATTTGAAGCCCCGGCCAGCGCGCCCCAGACTATGAGCGCCCGCCAGGCAAAGAGGGCCATGGCCGAGCCGGCGTGCTTTTCCAGGCCCGCCCGGGCCTGCACGGCGCGTATCCCCGCCCACAGCAGAAGAGGCTGGGCCATCTGCAGCACTATGTTCGGTACCGTCAGCGCGCTGTATACCGCCTGGATTGTGTCCGAATAGGCATATACGGTCGTGTTTATGCATAACACGGCGTAAGTCACCGCGGTCTGCAGCGCAGCTATGACGAAGCAGGCCCTGAAGTACCCGTTCTCGCGCCTCAGGGTGCGGAAGCCGCAGAGCAGCAGCAGACAGCCGATGGCCGGAAGAATGTAATTGAGGCCTAAAAACTGGACGGTAATGCCGGTGAGTCCCAGCCCCCAGAGCACCTGGCTCATGGTGTGACGCCAGGGCGTCACATCCCTGACCACCTCCTCCGGAGGCGCCTCGGACAGCGCCTGCTCTATGAGCTCGTCAAAGGCCCGGTTCTCGCGGTCACTCACCGAGCTCACCTCCCAGCTCACGGCGGAGCTTTTTGCGCAGTCGATGGAGCCTCCCCTCGACCGCGCGCTCCGTTGTGCCCGTCTCGGCGGCTATCTGAGCGGTGGACTGCATGTAATAATACTTGCGGTAAAAAAGGTTCCTGTCCACAATGCCCAGGCGGCTGATCGCGCGCATAAGCGCCTCTCTGCGCTCCTTGAGCAGCAGCGCCTCCTCCGGGCCGGGTCCGGCTGCCGGCGTATCCTCCGGCACCTCGCTGAGGGATGCTGCGCTGCTCCGGCGGGAGCGCGCCCGGTTCAGCGCGGCGTTCCTGGCTATGGCGGTGAGCCACGCCGTCCAGCTGCCGCGGCGCTCGTCAAAGCTGTCTATGCTGTCCCACACGCGCATGGCACACTCCGAGAGGCACTCCTCCCGGTCGGCGTCGTCCGCCAGTATGGGCGCGATGACATAGCGCAGCAGCGGCCCGAAATGGGTGAGCAGCGCCTGTATCCCGCTCTCGTCGCGGACTTTTATGAGTTCGATTACCTCCTGCGGCTGCATCAGCTCACCCCCTCCGTCTCTGCTTCGAGTATATCCCTGAACACGTAGTCCTCAAAGGCGTGCCCGTATGTCTCCATGTCGCCGCTGAAGCTGAGCGACGGCGAGTCCGCCGACATGATGTCGGCCGCCGGGTAGACAAATGGCCTGAGTACCTTCATGTAGTGCGGCTGGGCCAGAATATCCGTATTGCCGTCCGCAGGCTCCGTGAGGCACTGCGTGTAAATCAGGTACCCGCGCTGGTTTTCCCCCCGGCTCGGGAAGGAGAACTGCCCCGTCAGCATGTAAATATTGCTGGAGCCGAAGATGCTCTCCACCGTCTCTCCACCGCAGGTGAGGCTGTAATACTCCGACACCATCGTCCCGCCGTCCGCGTCGTACAGCACGCGGCCGGAGTACGGCCCGTGCGCGGCGAAGCCGAGGCCGATATAATGCTCGCCCAGCCAGGCCTGGAAGGCCTCCGTGCCGTAAAAATGCGCGCCGTCGAGCCAGTTGAAGTGCACCACAGTGCGCCACACGCCGCCCTCGCCGGGCAGGCGCACGGACACATGGGTCATGCGTAGTTTCTCAAAGTCCGTGCCGTTCACCCAGCCGCCGGTGAGCTGGTCTTCCGAGTCGCTGACGAGCACGTATTCCGCGCCATCGAAGGAGCGCACCTCCTCGTCCGTCAGATCGGCCAGCACATCCTCCGGGAAGCCCAGCTCCGCCAGCTCGGCACGCAGCTGTGCCTCGCCGCTGTCCTCCTGCGGCTGCCAGTACATGGGGTACTTGTCGAAAAACGTTAGGCCGATGGCGATCCCCAGCAGCGTCACGGCGGTGATGATAGCGGCCAGGGCCAGGTTCGTCATCCGCACGGGCGCGGGGCGCATCTCGTAGCCCGCCTCCTCAATGCCCTTTATCATGCGCCAAAGCAGCCAGAGCAGCACGGCGTAGAGCACTATCATCAGCACCGCCAGGGTGCCGTGGGTATCGGCCAGGGCCAGGACTATGGCCAGTATGTACCAGGCAATGAGCCACTTTGCCGCCGGCGCTTCCGGCTTCTGCCCCGCCGCTGCCTTCACCTGGCACAGAGCTCGCCACATGGCGATAAAGGTGAGCAGGCGTATGGCGGTCCCAAGCCAGGCCAGCCCGGCACCGTCCAGGAATGAGGGCACGTATATCGGCAGCGCCGCGTCCAGCACGCGCGGGATCACGACGCAGGCCGTGTTCAGCAGCGTCAGCCGGAAGCACCAGGCAAAGCCTGCGTTCACCCGGCGCAGCGTACGGAACCCGCCCAGGAGCAGCAGTACCCCGGCAAACGTCAGCACATAATACAGAAAACCGCGGCCGAAAGTGATCGTAGTCAGCAGCAGTCCCAGCACTATCTCTACCATGGCCCGACGCCAGGGTGTCACCCGCCGGGCTATGTCGTCCGGAGGCGCCTCCAGCATGGCCGATTCTATGAGCTCGCTGAGCTTTTTGTCCTCGTTTTCACCCATGCTCCTCACCTCCTGTGCCGCTTTCACCCATATATTACACCGACGGCGCTTAAAACCCACGGCCTTTGCCGGAAAATGCGATAGTTTCGTCATTGCATACAAATTGCCAGAAGGAATTTTGTACATCCTTGCCCTGTTGCCCCGGCGGCATCGCTGGACTATACTTGTATCAGGCCCTCGTGGCCAATACAACGTATAGGAGTATAATTATGGCAGAATTTTACCGCTGCAGCCACTGCGGCAACATAGTCTATTTCATGGTGAACAAGGGCGTTCCCGTCATGTGCTGCGGCGAGGCCATGACCAAGCTCGAACCCAACACCACCGACGCCGCCGGTGAAAAGCACGTCCCCGTAGTCACCGTCGAGGGCAGCAGGGTACACGTGGCGGTCGGCTCCGTCCCCCACCCCATGATCCCCGCGCACTACATCCAGTTCATCGCCCTGGAGACGAACCTGGGCCTGCAGATAAAGCACCTGGTTCCCGATACCGCGCCGGAGGCCGACTTCGTCCTCCTGCCCGGGGAGACCGTCTCCGCCGCCTATGAGTACTGCAACCTGCACGGCCTGTGGAGCAGTAATTAAATAAGCCCACCACACCCCACCGCCTGGCGGGAACAGTATAAAAGGACGCCGGTCATCGGACCGGCGTCCTTTTATGCACCCGTGGCAGCTCTCACTTTTCCCTCGGCTTGAATACCAGCGCGGCCAGGAAACCGAAGACGATAGCGGCGGTTATGCCTCCGGCCGAAGCCGTCAGCCCGCCGGTGAAGGCCCCCAGCACGCCCTGCTCTGCCACCGCTTCGCGCACGCCCTTGGCCAGCGTATTGCCGAAACCGGTCAGCGGCACGGCCGCACCGGCCCCGGCCCAGTCGATGAGCGGCTGGTACAGTCCCAGCGCGCCCAGCACGGTGCCGGTCACGACGTAGAGGGTGAGTATGCGGGCCGGGGTCAGTGCGGTGCGGTCTATCAGTATCTGACCCACGGCGCACAGCGCCCCGCCCACGGCAAACGCCTTCAGGCAATCTGTCAGCAGCTCCATCTCAGCACCTCTCCATCTCAAAGCTCACCGCGTGGCAGATCCCAGGTATGCTCTCCCCCTGCTGCGAGGTGGTGGGGCTCATCAGCGCCCCCGTCGCCGCAAAAAGCACGCGTTTCCACACACCGGAGCGGAGGTTGTCCAGCACGTATCCGGCCAGGACGCTGGCCGAGCAGCCGCAGCCGCTCCCGCCCGCGCACACGCCCTGGCGCTCGGCATCATAGATTATGCCGCCGCAGTCAAAGTGCCTCGCGTCCAGGCTGAGGCCGTCCATGCCCATCAGCTCGCGGAGTATGTCCCCGCCGGTTATGCCCAGGTCGCCGGTGATGACGGCGTCATAGTAGTCCACGCCGCGGCCGGTGTCCTCAAAGTGCCGCTCCAGGGTGTCACAGGCCGCTCCGGCCATAGCCGCGCCCATGTTTGAGGTGTCCGTAATGCCCATATCCACTATCCGGCCCGTGGTCACGCGCGTTATATACGGCGCCGGTGCGGCGGCCGCCAGGATCAGGGCCCCTGCGCCGGTGACCGTCCACTGGCTGGTCGGCGTACGCATGCTGCCGTACTCCAGTGGGAAACGGAACTGCCTCTCCGCAGAGCAGAAATGTGAGCTGGTCAGAGCCGCAACTTTTTCCCCCGCTCCTGCGTCTATAAGGACAGCGGCGAGCGAAAGCGCCTCGGCCATGGTAGAACAGGCCCCGTAAAGGCCCAGATACGGAGCGCCGCTCTCACGCAGGGCGTAGGCCGAGCCCGCGCACTGGTTTAGCAGGTCGCCGGAGAGGATGTAGTCCAGGTCCCCCTGGGCAATCCCCGCCTTGTCGCAGGCGATACCGAAGCACTTCTTCAGCAGCGCACTCTCCGCCTTCTCCCAGCTCTTCTCCCCAAAATAGGCGTCGGGGCCTATATAGTCAAAAGACCGCTTGAGGGGGCCCTCGCCCTCCTTCTTCCCCACAGCGCTCGCCGATGAGAGTACGCCCGGGGTGCGGTCAAGCTTCAGCGTGGCCCTGCCAAGCCGCATTGCGCACATAATACCATCTCCCGTTCAGAAAGCACCGGGCAGATGGCGGCGTGCTGACGTCGGCTCTGCGCCCGGGCGTCAGGCCCATTTGGCCGGTGCCTATTACAGTCTGCGCCGCGGAAAACAAAAATATCCCCCGGGGGCAAAATTCGGCGATATTTTTGATGACAATTTGATTTGGCTTTGCTAAAATACAATTTGCGTATGCACAATGCTGCGCTCACCCAAGGGAGGACAAAAATGATGAATGACCCCACTCTGGTTATACTCGCCGCAGGACTGAGCAGCCGCTACGGCGGGCTCAAGCAGATAGAGCCCATCGGCCCCGGCGGGGAATTTCTCATCGATTATTCGGTTTATGACGCCGTGCGCGCGGGCTTCAGGCGCGTAGTGTTCCTGATAGCGCCCGGCATGCAGAGGGACTTTGAGGAGGCCATCGGCCGGCGCGTGTGCGGGCATGTGGAGACCGTCTACGCCTACCAGAGCCTGGAGATGCTGCCGGAGGGCTTCACCGTGCCGGAAGGCCGCGTAAGGCCCTGGGGCACGGCGCACGCGCTGCTGTGCTGCCGTGAAGTTGTGGACGGACCCTTCGCCATGATAAACGCCGACGACTTCTACGGAGCGGGAGCTTTCCGCATGATGTACGATTACCTGCGCAGCGTAGACCTGGACGCGGAACCGCCGCGCTTTTCCATGGTCGGCTACAGGCTGGGCAACACGGTCACGGACTCCGGCCGCGTCTGCCGCGGCGCCTGCCGCACCAGCAGCGGACGCCTGCAGAGCATAAACGAACTCACCTGGGTCGTCAAGACGCCTGACGGCCCCGCCTACAGCCTTGACGGCGGCGCCACCCTCCGCCCCCTGGCCGGGGACACCACGGTCAGCATGAACTTCTGGGGCTTCACCCCCGCCCTGTTCGGCGAGATAGAGCGCCGCTTCCCCGTCTTCCTGCGCGAGGGGCTCAACGATAACCCTCAGGCCGAGATGCTGGTCCCCAACCTGGTGGGCGAGCTGCTTCGGGAGGGGCGCTGCACCGTGGACGTCATGCGAAGCGAGGACGTCTGGCACGGTATGACCTACCGCGAGGACAAACAGGAGGTAGTCTCCGCCATCAGCGGGCTCATAGCCGCCGGCGAGTACCCGGAACGGCTCTGGAGCTGAGCGTAAAAAAATCCCC
>OLRU01001127.1_pt1 | contig 24860 bp, 23 predicted proteins | sample 1672961 | NCBI WGS metagenome assembly OLRU01 (sample SAMEA3136741, study PRJEB25190) | human gut metagenome | biome: human gut; feature: human-associated habitat; material: faeces | place: Austria | collected 2013
CACTTCACGGTGCGCAGATATCGGGAGCATTTGATGATCAAGTTATCTGAAAAAGGCGTGTTTCTCGCCAGTAATAACGAAATAATTGCCGAAGAACATTTCACCGGCGAAATTAAAAAAGAAGAAGCCAAAAAAGGCACTATTGCCTGGTCTATTCTCTCTTCTCATAATACGTCCGGAAATATGGATAAACTTAAAATTAAGTTTGATTCATTAGCCTCTCACGATATTACCTTTGTTGGTATTGTACAGACCGCTAAAGCGTCCGGTATGGAACGTTTCCCGCTGCCGTATGTGCTGACCAACTGCCATAACTCACTTTGCGCCGTCGGCGGCACCATTAACGGTGATGACCATGTTTTTGGTTTATCGGCGGCTCAGCGTTATGGCGGTATTTTTGTGCCTCCGCATATTGCGGTCATCCATCAATATATGCGTGAGATGATGGCAGGCGGCGGCAAAATGATCCTCGGGTCAGACAGCCACACCCGTTACGGTGCATTAGGGACAATGGCAGTCGGTGAGGGCGGCGGTGAGTTGGTAAAACAGCTGCTTAATGACACCTGGGATATCGACTATCCGGGAGTTGTTGCGGTGCATCTGACCGGAAAACCAGCGCCGTATGTGGGGCCGCAGGATGTGGCGCTGGCTATCATCGGTGCCGTGTTCAAAAACGGCTACGTCAAAAACAAAGTGATGGAATTCGTAGGTCCCGGTGTTGCTGCGCTCTCTACCGATTTCCGTAACAGCGTTGACGTTATGACCACTGAAACGACCTGTTTAAGTTCTGTCTGGCAAACCGATGAAGAAGTCCATAACTGGCTGGCGCTGCACGGTCGCGGCCAGGATTACTGCCAGCTTAACCCTCAACCGATGGCGTACTACGATGGCTGCATCAGCGTTGATTTAAGCGCCATCAAACCAATGATTGCGCTGCCGTTCCACCCGAGCAACGTGTATGAAATCGACACACTGAACCAGAACCTGACCGACATTCTGCGTGAGATTGAAATTGAGTCCGAACGCGTGGCGCACGGTAAAGCCAAACTCTCGCTGCTGGATAAAGTGGAAAATGGTCGCCTGAAAGTGCAGCAGGGGATTATCGCGGGCTGTTCTGGCGGTAACTACGAAAACGTCATCGCGGCGGCGAATGCACTGCGCGGTCAATCCTGTGGCAATGACACCTTCTCGCTGGCGGTTTACCCGTCATCACAGCCGGTGTTTATGGATCTCGCCAAAAAAGGTGTGGTAGCAGATTTGATTGGCGCAGGCGCAATCATCAGAACCGCGTTCTGCGGCCCATGCTTTGGCGCGGGCGATACGCCAATCAACAACGGTTTAAGTATTCGCCACACCACGCGTAACTTCCCGAACCGCGAAGGCTCTAAGCCAGCTAACGGGCAGATGTCAGCGGTGGCGTTGATGGACGCTCGTTCTATCGCTGCGACTGCGGCAAACGGTGGCTATTTAACCTCTGCCAGCGAACTTGATTGCTGGGACAACGTGCCGGAGTACGCCTTCGATGTAACGCCGTATAAAAACCGTGTTTATCAGGGCTTTGTGAAAGGGGCAACTCAGCAACCGCTGATTTACGGACCGAACATTAAAGACTGGCCGGAATTGGGTGCGCTGACTGACAATATCGTCCTCAAAGTGTGCTCGAAGATCCTCGACGAAGTGACCACCACCGACGAATTGATTCCTTCCGGTGAAACCTCTTCTTATCGTTCAAATCCGATTGGTCTGGCGGAGTTTACCCTGTCACGCCGCGATCCAGGTTATGTTGGCAGAAGTAAAGCGACTGCTGAGCTGGAAAATCAGCGTCTGGCGGGGAATGTCAGCGAGCTGACAGAGGTGTTTGCGCGCATTAAGCAGATTGCTGGTCAGGAGCATATTGATCCGCTGCAAACTGAAATTGGCAGCATGGTCTATGCGGTGAAACCAGGCGATGGTTCTGCGCGTGAACAGGCGGCGAGCTGCCAGCGTGTGATTGGCGGTCTGGCGAATATTGCCGAGGAGTACGCGACTAAACGCTACCGTTCTAACGTCATCAACTGGGGGATGTTACCGCTGCAGATGGCGGAAGTGCCAACCTTTGAAGTGGGGGATTACATTTACATCCCTGGCATTAAAGCGGCGCTGGATAATCCGGGTACGACGTTTAAAGGTTATGTGATCCATGAAGATGCGCCGGTAACGGAGATTACGCTCTATATGGAAAGTTTGACTGCTGAAGAGCGCGAGATTATCAAGGCGGGTAGTTTGATTAACTTCAATAAAAACCGTCAGATGTAAAAAGCGCCATGTGAATGTAGGTCGCATTCGGCACTTATTGTCGGATGCGATGCTGGCGCATCTTATCCGACCTACAAATCGCATCGAACCGTAGGCCGGATAAGGCGTTTACGCCGCATCCGGCAAATAGTTAATAGCTCTTACTTCTTCGCCTCTGCAACCACTTTGCTACCCACGCCGCGGTTATTGTATTCCCACATGCGGTTGTAGTTAGTGTCATTCAGATTGCGTTGTATTTCGTCGCTCTCGTCAACGCTGCCGGTATTACCCGCAAACGGACGATTAGAGATCACCGCATCGGCCCATGGTTTAGCCGTGTTAAAACCTTCGTTGATGGCGCTATCACGGATCACCACCTGACCGTTGGTATTGGCATCAACATCCAGCGAGCGGCCCAGTTGTGCCACGCCATCACCGGAAGCATTGAAACGGCTGTTTACGGCGAGGAAACCGTAGTAAATGTTGGACAGCGTAGCCGGTGCAAACACATACGCTTCTTGCTGAGTACGTGAGTTCACCACGCGGAATTCGGTGTTATCGAACACCACTGCGCCGCGACCAGAAACGATATCCACATCCCCTTCAATGTAGCTGTTGGTCACCAGCGTACGCGGCTGACGATTCGTTTCCAGACGGTTCTGCACACCGCTGTTGGTGACAAAGAAGGTGTTCTGACGACCGAGAATGTTAACGTTGTTAATCTGTACCTGGTCACCGTCAGTACGCAGTGCCACCGCCGGATGGTTACCTGCATCTACGCTATCGCCCAGCGTGTTTTCGATGGTCAGGTTTTGCAGTTGCAGGCCATTGTTTTGTGACCAGAAGACCGCAGAGCAGAGAACACCGATACTGTCGCTGCGTTTGCTCTGGCAGCTATCGTACATATACCACGCTGGTTTACCTGGCATATATTTGCCGCGCGGGTTGACGTCGTGACGCCAGTCGGCAGGGCTCATACCCCCATCAAGGGAAAGCCCAATCTTCACATCAATCGGTTTTTCACCTGTACCGTACAGAGTAATTCCACCCGGAGCGGCAGGGACATACACCGTTCCCTGATACTCACCAGGCATCACGGCAATATACTGGCGCTTGTTGGTACGCTTGATAATTGCCGCATCTACCGCCGCCTGAATCGTGGTATGCGTTACACCTTGAGTACCCGCCGGGCCGACAACAAAGTCAGGTTGCGCAGGCAGGGTTATCGGGGACGGATTCCACGCTGCAGCACCTGGTGTCAGGGATGCAAAATAGTGTTGAGCATCGAAATTCTGCGCTTCTTTTGCCGACAGAATCGGGCGAGAAGAGGTACCAGGCGCAGTTTGATCAGAAGGACGTTGATCGGGTGGTGTTGAGCTACAGGCGGTCAGCGTCACGCCAAAAGCCAATGCCAGCGCCAGACGGGAAACTGAAAATGTGTTCACAGGTTGCTCCGGGCTATGAAATAGAAAAATGAATCCGTTGAAGCCTGCTTTTTTATACTAACTTGAGCGAAACGGGAAGGTAAAAAGACAAAAAGTTGTTTTTAATACCTTTAAGTGATACCAGATAGCATTGCGCCATCTGGCAGAGTGATTAACTAAACATCGCGGTAATCGATGCGCTTGCCAGAGAGTGGAAATGAACGTTAAACCCGACCATCGCGCCGCTGGCTCCTTCATCGACATCAATACGCTCTACATCCAGCGCGTGAACGGTAAAAATGTAGCGATGGGTTTCGCCTTTCGGCGGCGCTGCGCCATCGTATCCGGTTTTACCAAAATCGGTACGCGTCTGCAAAACGCCGTCTGGCATTGCTACCAGACCAGAGCCAAACCCTTGCGGTAATACGCGGGTATCAGCGGGTAAATTAACAACTACCCAGTGCCACCAGCCGGAGCCGGTTGGCGCATCCGGGTCGTAGCAGGTGACAACAAAACTTTTCGTTCCCGCAGGAACATCATCCCACGCCAGATGCGGTGAAATATTATCGCCATCGTAACCCATGCCGTTAAAGACATGACGATGCGGCAACTTATCGCCATCGCGCAGATCGTTACTGATGAGTTTCATGAACCCTCCTTTCTAGTTTGCAGAAAGTGTAGCCAGAAACCCTCACGCTGACTTCCCGTTATTGGCAAAAAAATGTTTCATCCTGCACCGCACGGTTAACCGCTGCGGTCAGACGCTGCAACTGTTGCGGGAGAATAATATAGGGCGGCATCAGGTAAATCAGCTTGCCAAAAGGCCGGATCCAGACACCCTGTTCGACAAAGAATTTTTGCAGCGCCGCCATATTCACCGGATGAGTGGTTTCGACCACGCCGATTGCCCCCAGTACGCGCACATCGGCAACCATTTCGGCGTCACGGGCGGGGGCCAATTGCTCGCGTAGCTGCGCTTCAATAGCCGCTACCTGTTGCTGCCAGTCGCCAGATTCGAGAATCGCCAGGCTGGCGTTAGCTGCCGCGCAGGCCAGCGGATTACCCATAAAAGTTGGCCCGTGCATAAAGCAGCCGGCTTCACCGTTACTGATGGTTTCTGCAACCTCGCGCGTGGTGAGTGTGGCGGAAAGGGTCATTGTGCCGCCAGTTAAGGCTTTACCGAGGCACAAAATGTCCGGCGCGATTTCTGCATATTCACAGGCAAACAGTTTGCCGGTACGACCAAATCCGGTGGCGATCTCGTCGGCAATCAGCAAGATACCTTCGCGATCGCACATTTTGCGGATTCGTTTTAACCATTGCGGATGGTACATGCGCATCCCGCCTGCGCCCTGGACAATCGGTTCAATGATCACCGCCGCGATTTCATGACGATGCGCCGCCATCAGGCGGGCAAAGCCCACCATATCGCGCTCATCCCATTCACCATCCATGCGGCTTTGCGGGGCGGGAGCAAACAAGTTTTCTGGCAGATAGCCTTTCCACAGGCTGTGCATTGAGTTGTCCGGATCGCACACCGACATCGCGCCAAAGGTATCGCCATGATAACCATTGCGGAAGGTCAGAAAACGCTGGCACGCTTCGCCTTTGGCCTGCCAGTACTGCAACGCCATTTTCATCGCCACTTCCACCGCTACGGAACCGGAGTCCGCGAGAAAAACGCATTCCAGCGGTTGCGGCGTCATCGCCACCAGTTTGCGGCACAGCTCAATGGCTGGCGCATGGGTGATACCGCCAAACATCACATGCGACATAGCATCAATTTGCGCCTTCATCGCCGCATTGAGCTGCGGGTGATTGTAGCCGTGGATCGCCGCCCACCAGGACGACATACCGTCAACCAGGCGTCTGCCGTCAGACAAAATTAGCTCGCAACCTTCGGCGCTCGCCACCGGATAAACCGGCAGAGGGGAGGTCATGGATGTGTATGGGTGCCAGATATGGCGTTGGTCAAAGGCAAGATCGTCCGTTGTCATAATCGACTTGTAAACCAAATTGAAAAGATTTAGGTTTACAAGTCTACACCGAATTAACAACAAAAAACACGTTTTGGAGAAGCCCCATGGCTCACCGCCCACGCTGGACATTGTCGCAAGTCACAGAATTATTTGAAAAACCGTTGCTGGATCTGCTGTTTGAAGCGCAGCAGGTGCATCGCCAGCATTTCGATCCTCGTCAGGTGCAGGTCAGCACGTTGCTGTCGATTAAGACCGGAGCTTGTCCGGAAGATTGCAAATACTGCCCGCAAAGCTCGCGCTACAAAACCGGGCTGGAAGCCGAGCGGTTGATGGAAGTTGAACAGGTGCTGGAGTCGGCGCGCAAAGCGAAAGCGGCAGGATCGACGCGCTTCTGTATGGGCGCGGCGTGGAAGAATCCCCACGAACGCGATATGCCGTACCTGGAACAAATGGTGCAGGGGGTAAAAGCGATGGGGCTGGAGGCGTGTATGACGCTGGGCACGTTGAGTGAATCTCAGGCGCAGCGCCTCGCGAACGCCGGGCTGGATTACTACAACCACAACCTCGACACCTCGCCGGAGTTTTACGGCAATATCATCACCACACGTACTTATCAGGAACGCCTTGATACGCTGGAAAAAGTGCGCGATGCCGGGATCAAAGTCTGCTCAGGTGGCATTGTGGGTTTAGGCGAAACGGTAAAAGATCGCGCCGGATTATTACTGCAACTGGCAAACCTGCCGACGCCGCCGGAAAGCGTGCCAATCAACATGCTGGTGAAGGTGAAAGGTACTCCACTGGCAGATAACGATGATGTCGATGCCTTTGATTTTATTCGCACCATTGCCGTAGCGCGGATCATGATGCCGACCTCTTACGTACGCCTTTCTGCCGGACGCGAGCAGATGAACGAACAGACTCAGGCGATGTGCTTTATGGCAGGCGCAAACTCGATTTTCTACGGTTGCAAACTGCTGACCACGCCGAATCCGGAAGAAGATAAAGACCTGCAACTGTTCCAAAAACTGGGGCTAAATCCGCAGCAAACTGCCGTGCTGGCAGGGGATAACGAACAACAGCAACGTCTTGAACAGGCGCTGATGACCCCGGACACCGACGAATATTACAACGCGGCAGCATTATGAGCTGGCAGGAGAAAATCAACGCGGCGCTCGATGCGCGGCGTGCTGCCGATGCCTTGCGTCGCCGTTATCCGGTGGCGCAAGGAGCCGGACGCTGGCTGGTGGCGGATGATCGCCAGTATCTGAACTTTTCCAGTAACGATTATTTAGGTTTAAGCCATCATCCGCAAATTATCCGCGCCTGGCAGCAGGGCGCAGAAAAGTTTGGTGTAGGTAGCGGCGGTTCCGGGCATGTCAGCGGTTATAGCGTGGCGCATCAGGCGCTGGAAGAAGAACTGGCCGAGTGGCTTGGCTATTCGCGGGCGCTGCTGTTTATCTCTGGTTTTGCCGCGAATCAGGCAGTCATTGCCGCGATGATGGCGAAAGAGGACCGTATTGTTGCCGACCGGCTTAGCCATGCCTCATTGCTGGAGGCTGCCAGTTTAAGCCCGTCGCAGCTTCGCCGTTTTTTTCATAACGATGTCACTCATCTGGCGCGACTGCTTGCTTCCCCCTGTCCGGGGCAGCAACTGGTGGTGACAGAAGGCGTGTTCAGCATGGACGGCGATAGTGCGCCACTGGGGGAAATCCAGCAGGTAACGCAACAGCACAATGGCTGGTTGATGGTCGATGATGCCCACGGCACGGGCGTTATCGGGGTGCAGGGGCGCGGCAGCTGCTGGCTGCAAAAGGTAAAACCAGAATTGCTGGTAGTGACTTTTGGCAAAGGATTTGGCGTCAGCGGGGCAGCGGTGCTTTGCTCCAGTACGGTGGCGGATTATCTGCTGCAATTCGCCCGCCATCTTATCTACAGCACCAGTATGCCGCCCGCTCAGGCGCAGGCATTACGTGCGTCACTGGCGGTCATTCGCAGTGATGAGGGTGATGCACGGCGCGAAAAACTGGCGGCACTCATTACGCGTTTTCGTGCCGGAGTACAGGATTTGCCGTTTACGCTTGCTGATTCATGCAGCGCCATCCAGCCATTGATCGTCGGTGATAACAGCCGTGCGTTACAACTGGCAGAAAAACTGCGCCAGCAAGGCTGCTGGGTCACGGCGATTCGCCCGCCAACCGTACCCTCTGGTACTGCGCGACTGCGCTTAACGCTAACCGCCGCGCATGAAATGCAGGATATCGACCGTCTGCTGGAGGTGCTGCATGGCAACGGTTAATAAACAAGCCATTGCAGCGGCATTTGGTCGGGCAGCCGCGCACTATGAGCAACACGCAGAGTTACAGCGCCAGAGTGCTGATGTCTTACTGGCAATGCTCCCACAGCGTAAATACACCCACGTACTGGACGCGGGGTGTGGGCCTGGCTGGATGAGCCGCCACTGGCGAGAGCGTCACGCGCAGGTGACGGCGTTAGATCTCTCGCCGCCAATGCTTGCGCAAGCCCGCCAGAAAGATGCCGCAGATCATTATCTGGCGGGAGATATCGAATCCCTGCCGTTAGCGACTGCGACGTTCGATCTTGTATGGAGCAATCTCGCGGTGCAGTGGTGCGGTAATTTATCTACGGCACTCCGCGAGCTGTATCGGGTGGTGCGCCCCGGAGGCGTGGTCGCGTTTACCACGCTGGTGCAGGGATCGTTACCCGAACTGCATCAGGCGTGGCAGGCGGTGGACGAGCGCCCGCATGCTAATCGCTTTTTACCGCCAGATGAAATCGAACAGTCACTGAACGGCGTGCATTATCGACATCATATTCAGCCCATCACGCTGTGGTTTGATGATGCGCTCAGTGCCATGCGTTCGCTGAAAGGCATCGGTGCCACGCATCTTCATGAAGGGCGCGACCAGCGAATATTAACGCGTTCACAGTTGCAGCGATTGCAACTGGCCTGGCCGCAACAACAGGGGCGATATCCTCTGACGTATCATCTTTTTTTGGGAGTGATTGTTCGTGAGTAAACGTTATTTTGTCACCGGAACGGATACCGAAGTGGGGAAAACTGTCGCCAGTTGTGCACTTTTACAAGCCGCAAAGGCAGCAGGCTATCGGACGGCAGGTTATAAACCGGTCGCCTCTGGCAGCGAAAAGACCCCGGAGGGTTTACGTAATAGTGACGCGCTGGCGTTACAGCGCAACAGCAGCCTGCAGCTGGATTACGCAACGGTAAATCCTTACACCTTCGCAGAACCCACCTCACCGCACATCATCAGCGCGCAAGAGGGCAGGTCGATAGAATCATCGGTAATGAGCGCCGGATTACGCGCGCTTGAACAACAGGCTGACTGGGTGTTAGTGGAAGGCGCTGGCGGCTGGTTTACGCCGCTTTCTGACACTTTCACTTTTGCGGATTGGGTAACACAGGAACAACTGCCGGTAATACTGGTGGTTGGCGTGAAACTTGGCTGTATTAATCACGCGATGTTGACGGCACAGGCGATACAACACGCCGGGCTGACTCTGGCGGGTTGGGTGGCGAACGATGTCACGCCTCCGGGAAAACGTCACGCTGAATATATGACCACGCTCACCCGCATGATTCCCGCGCCGCTGCTGGGAGAGATCCCCTGGCTTGCAGAAAATCCAGAAAATGCGGCAACCGGAAAGTACATAAACCTTGCCTTGTTGTAGCCATCCTGTATTTGGTTAAATTGCGAGCGAGATCGCGTCTTCGATTGACTGCAATTTAACCAATTAAATTCTAAAATAATCACGAAAAAAATTTTACTTCCGCATCATGCGGCGAATGTGGGAATTGCCCAGGCGGCGGGGGATAGGGGCTGCAGACAGTTATCCACTATTCCTGTGGATAACCATGTGTATTAGAGTTAGAAAACACGAGGCAAGCGAGAGAATACGCGGCTTGCACGCGAATTGGCGTTAAAGACGGCTCAAAGAAATATCTTTTATTTTTTAACTGGTTAGATAATTGCAATGGCAGTCACTGAACAGGCATCTCTTGCCATAAAACTGACATCACTCATCTTGACAAATGTTAAAAAAGCCGTTGCTTTGGGGATAACCCGGTAAGGTCCGAGTTTTATCTCGCCACAGAGTAAATTTTACTCATGATTGACAGCGGAGTTTACGCTGTAACAGAAATATTATGGTGATGAACTGTTTTTTTATCCAGTATAATTTGTTGGCATAATTAAGTACGACGAGTAAAATTACATACCTGCCCGCCCAACTCCTTCAGGTAGCGACTCATGAGTAAACCGTTCAAACTGAATTCCGCTTTTAAACCTTCTGGCGATCAGCCAGAGGCGATTCGACGTCTCGAAGAGGGGCTGGAAGATGGCCTGGCGCACCAGACGTTACTTGGTGTGACTGGTTCCGGGAAAACCTTCACCATTGCCAATGTCATTGCTGACCTTCAGCGCCCTACCATGGTACTTGCGCCCAACAAAACGCTGGCGGCCCAGCTGTATGGCGAAATGAAAGAGTTCTTCCCGGAAAACGCGGTGGAATATTTCGTCTCCTACTACGACTACTATCAGCCAGAAGCCTATGTACCGAGTTCCGACACCTTCATTGAGAAAGATGCCTCGGTAAACGAACATATCGAACAGATGCGTTTGTCCGCCACCAAAGCGATGCTGGAGCGGCGTGATGTGGTTGTGGTCGCGTCTGTTTCCGCGATTTATGGTCTGGGCGATCCTGATTTATATCTCAAGATGATGCTCCATCTCACGGTCGGTATGATTATCGATCAGCGCGCGATTCTGCGCCGACTGGCGGAGCTGCAATACGCTCGTAATGATCAAGCATTCCAGCGTGGTACTTTCCGCGTTCGTGGCGAGGTGATTGATATCTTCCCGGCAGAATCGGATGACATTGCACTTCGCGTGGAACTGTTTGACGAGGAAGTGGAACGATTGTCGTTATTTGACCCGCTGACCGGACAGATTGTTTCCACCATTCCACGTTTTACCATCTACCCGAAAACGCACTACGTCACACCGCGCGAGCGCATCGTACAGGCGATGGAGGAGATCAAAGAAGAGCTGGCCGCCAGACGCAAAGTGCTATTGGAAAACAACAAACTGCTGGAAGAGCAGCGGCTGACCCAGCGTACCCAGTTTGATCTGGAGATGATGAACGAGCTGGGCTACTGTTCGGGGATTGAAAACTACTCGCGCTTCCTCTCCGGTCGTGGACCGGGTGAGCCACCGCCGACGCTGTTTGATTACCTGCCTGCCGATGGGCTGCTGGTCGTCGACGAATCTCACGTCACCATTCCACAAATTGGCGGCATGTATCGCGGTGACCGGGCGCGTAAAGAGACACTGGTGGAGTACGGCTTCCGCCTGCCATCAGCGCTGGATAACCGTCCGCTGAAATTTGAAGAGTTCGAAGCATTAGCGCCGCAAACCATCTATGTTTCGGCGACGCCGGGTAATTACGAGCTGGAAAAATCCGGCGGCGATGTGGTGGATCAGGTGGTGCGTCCAACCGGATTGCTTGACCCGATAATTGAAGTGCGGCCGGTGGCGACACAGGTTGATGATCTTCTTTCGGAGATTCGTCAGCGAGCGGCAATTAACGAACGCGTACTGGTTACAACTCTGACCAAGCGAATGGCGGAAGATCTCACGGAATATCTCGAAGAACACGGCGAGCGCGTGCGTTATCTTCACTCAGATATCGACACCGTCGAACGTATGGAAATCATCCGCGACTTGCGTCTGGGTGAGTTCGACGTGCTGGTAGGGATCAACTTACTGCGCGAAGGTCTGGATATGCCGGAAGTGTCGCTGGTGGCGATCCTCGACGCTGACAAAGAAGGCTTCCTGCGTTCCGAACGTTCGTTGATCCAGACCATTGGTCGTGCGGCACGTAACGTTAACGGTAAAGCGATTCTCTACGGCGATAAGATCACCCCATCAATGGCGAAAGCGATTGGCGAAACCGAACGTCGCCGCGAGAAACAGCAGAAGTACAACGAGGAACACGGCATTACGCCGCAAGGCTTGAACAAGAAAGTGGTCGATATCCTGGCGCTGGGGCAGAACATCGCCAAAACCAAAGCGAAGGGCAGAGGAAAATCGCGCCCGATTGTTGAGCCGGATAATGTGCCGATGGATATGTCGCCTAAAGCGTTGCAGCAGAAGATCCATGAACTGGAAGGGTTGATGATGCAACACGCGCAAAATCTGGAGTTCGAAGAAGCGGCGCAAATTCGTGACCAGTTGCATCAGCTGCGTGAATTGTTTATCGCGGCTTCGTGACAGGATAACGAAGAAGACAGATGACAAAAGCAAAATTGCCTGATGTGCTACGCTTATCAGGCCTACATGATTCTGCAATACATTGAATTAGCGCGGTTTGTAGGCCGGATAAGGCGTTCACGCCGCATCCGGCATAAACAACGCGCACTTTGTCTTCAATAGGAAGCCGGAGTTTTCCTTCGGATTTCCGTTAACCTAAAGCCTGTAACGCCTTTTCCAGTGCGCTATGTAACAACTGGCGGTCATGACGATACGGAATATCGCTGGCCTCCAGCACCTCCTGAATCACAATCCGCTCTTTCACCGCCGAGACATCCACTTTTGGCCCGACGATGACCGCATCAATGACCTTTTTACCAACATACTGCTCCATAATTGCCAGCTTGCTTTCCAGCTTCAAATTGGCCGCAGGTAAACTCAACTCACGCCCCAGATTGCCGATATAGACCATCGGCGCTGGCGTGCGGCGTAATGCCTGCGCGATTTCCTTCAGCAGCAGAATTGGCATCAGGCTGGTGTAAAAACTGCCAGGCCCAATAATGATGAGATCCGCTTCATTGATAGCGTGAACCGCCTCACGCGTTGCGGGTACATTAGGCGTTAACAATAACTCTTGAATCGGCGTAGTTAACTGGTCGATATTGACCTCGCCGTAAACTTCATGCCCCTGATCGTCAATCGCCATCAGATCAACGGGATGCTCCGACATCGGAATCAAATGTGCGTCCACTTTCAGCAGATTGCGAATCAGATTAATCGCTTCAAGAGGCCGCACGCTAAGGTGATCCAGTGCCTTCAACATCAGGTTTCCAAGGTTGTGCCCGGAAAGTTCGCCATTACCGCCGAAACGATATTCAAACATTGCAGAAGCGACGCTGGGTTCAGTTATCAGTTGGTTGAGGCAGTTGCGCATATCGCCCCAGGCAATGCCGCCTTCTGAACGGCGAATACGCCCCGTCGAGCCACCGTTATCGGTGGTGGTGACGATACCCGTTAAACGAGAACCCAAAGACGAAAGTGATGAGAGAACGCGTCCCAGTCCATGCCCTCCGCCGAGAGCAACGACACGATCAAGATCAGCCAGCGTACGATTGCGCATATAGTTTCCTGGAGTCAGATTATCCGCGCTACAGTAGCGCAAATTGCGGGGAAACAGCAATTAACCTGCCAATATTGAGGATACAAACTATTTTCTTCTACCTCTAAAGGACGATGTACGCTATGCCTCCCTGATGATGTATATCAAAGTAAAACCGCCATTTTCCCTTATTCTGTAGCGAAATAGCACGATCATGACGCTATATACATGATTACATAGCGAAAGTGTGGATGGTAAAAATATCATTTACACGCTAGTATCGGCTTAACCACTAAACACTCTAGCCTCTGCACCTGGGTCAACTGATACGGTGCTTTGGCCGTGACAATGCTCGTAAAGATTGCCACCAGGGCGAAGGAAGAAATGACTTCGCCTCCCGTATCTGGAAAGGTGTACATGGCTTCACAACTGACTGATGCATTTGCGCGTAAGTTTTACTACTTGCGCCTGTCGATTACTGATGTGTGTAACTTTCGTTGCACCTACTGCCTGCCGGATGGCTACAAACCGAGCGGCGTCACCAATAAAGGCTTCCTTACCGTCGATGAAATTCGCCGGGTTACGCGCGCCTTCGCCAGTCTGGGCACCGAAAAAGTGCGCCTGACAGGCGGTGAGCCGTCTTTACGCCGCGACTTTACCGATATCATCGCCGCTGTGCGAGAAAATGACGCTATCCGCCAGATTGCGGTCACCACCAATGGTTACCGTCTGGAACGCGATGTGGCGAACTGGCGCGATGCTGGACTTACTGGCATCAACGTCAGCGTTGATAGTCTGGACGCCCGCCAGTTTCACGCTATTACCGGGCAGGATAAATTCAACCAGGTCATGGCAGGGATTGATGCTGCATTTGAGGCCGGTTTTGAGAAGGTCAAAGTCAATACCGTGCTGATGCGTGATGTTAATCATCACCAGCTCGACACCTTTCTGAACTGGATCCAGCATCGCCCTATCCAGCTGCGTTTCATCGAACTGATGGAAACGGGCGAGGGCAGCGAGCTCTTCCGTAAGCATCACATCTCTGGTCAGGTTCTGCGTGACGAGCTACTGCGTCGCGGCTGGATCCACCAATTACGTCAACGCAGCGACGGTCCCGCGCAAGTCTTTTGTCATCCGGATTACGCCGGAGAGATTGGCCTTATCATGCCGTATGAAAAAGACTTCTGCGCCACTTGCAACCGCCTGCGCGTTTCCTCCATTGGTAAACTCCATCTCTGCCTGTTTGGTGAAGGCGGCGTTAACCTGCGCGATCTGCTGGAAGACGATACCCAGCAACAGGCGCTGGAAGCGCGTATTTCAGCGGCACTGCGGGAGAAGAAACAGACCCATTTCCTGCATCAAAACAACACCGGTATTACGCAAAACTTATCGTACATTGGCGGCTAAAACGTCAAAAGGAGAGATCAGATGAGTCAGGTAAGCACTGAATTTATCCCGACCCGTATTGCTATTCTTACGGTTTCTAATCGTCGCGGTGAAGAAGACGATACCTCCGGTCACTATCTGCGCGATTCGGCGCAAGAAGCGGGCCATCACGTTGTCGATAAAGCCATTGTGAAAGAAAACCGCTACGCTATTCGCGCTCAGGTATCTGCGTGGATCGCCAGCGACGATGTACAAGTGGTGTTGATTACGGGGGGGACTGGCCTGACGGAAGGTGATCAGGCTCCCGAAGCATTGCTGCCGTTGTTCGACCGTGAAGTTGAAGGTTTTGGTGAAGTGTTCCGTATGTTGTCGTTTGAAGAGATTGGCACTTCCACGTTGCAATCTCGTGCGGTAGCGGGCGTCGCTAACAAAACGCTGATTTTCGCCATGCCGGGTTCGACCAAAGCGTGCCGTACCGCATGGGAAAATATCATCGCGCCGCAGCTGGATGCCCGTACGCGTCCGTGTAATTTCCATCCACATTTGAAGAAATAAGTATGTCGCAACTGACCCATATCAACGCCGCTGGCGAAGCGCACATGGTGGATGTCTCCGCCAAAGCGGAAACCGTGCGTGAAGCGCGGGCGGAAGCCTTTATCACCATGCGCAGCGAGACGCTGGCGATGATTATTGATGGTCGCCACCACAAAGGCGACGTATTTGCCACTGCGCGTATTGCCGGTATTCAGGCGGCAAAACGCACCTGGGATCTGATCCCGCTGTGTCATCCGCTGATGCTCAGCAAAGTTGAAGTCAATTTACAGGCCGAGCCGGAGCACAATCGGGTGCGTATAGAAACCTTATGCCGCCTGACCGGGAAAACCGGTGTCGAAATGGAAGCGTTAACCGCGGCCTCCGTGGCGGCGCTGACCATTTATGACATGTGCAAAGCGGTGCAAAAAGATATGGTGATTGGTCCGGTACGTTTGCTGGCGAAGAGCGGCGGCAAGTCGGGTGACTTTAAGGTGGAAGCGGATGATTAAAGTTCTTTTTTTCGCCCAGGTGCGCGAGTTGGTAGGAACAGATGCAACCGAAGTGGCTGCGGATTTCCCAACCGTTGAAGCGTTACGCCAGCACCTGGCTGCGCAGAGCGATCGCTGGGCGCTGGCGCTGGAAGATGGCAAATTACTGGCTGCCGTCAACCAGACGCTGGTGAGTTTTGACCATCCGCTGACTGACGGCGACGAAGTAGCTTTCTTCCCGCCGGTAACCGGAGGTTAAGATGGCAGAAACCAAAATTGTTGTTGGTCCGCAGCCGTTCAGCGTAGGAGAAGAGTACCCGTGGCTGGCGGAGCGTGACGAAGACGGTGCGGTAGTCACCTTTACCGGTAAGGTGCGCAACCATAACCTGGGCGACAGCGTCAAAGCATTAACCCTCGAACACTATCCGGGGATGACTGAAAAAGCACTGGCAGAAATTGTCGATGAAGCGCGTAACCGCTGGCCGCTGGGGCGCGTCACGGTGATTCACCGCATCGGGGAATTATGGCCGGGCGATGAAATCGTTTTTGTCGGTGTCACCAGTGCGCATCGCAGCAGTGCGTTTGAAGCCGGGCAGTTTATTATGGATTATCTCAAAACCCGCGCACCGTTCTGGAAGCGCGAAGCCACGCCGGAGGGCGACCGCTGGGTCGAAGCTCGGGAGAGCGATCAGCAGGCGGCAAAACGCTGGTAGTTTTTGTTAGCCGGATAAGGCACCGCTGCGTCCGGCAATTTCACCGCTCAGTACATGCGTTTACGCTGCGTCGATGCACAGCCTCATCATTTTGCAGTATCCTTAAGATATTCCTTATATCTTCAGGAGATCGTCATGGACAGATTCCCACGTTCTGATTCAATTGTACAACCCCGGGCTGGCTTGCAGACTTATATGGCGCAAGTCTATGGCTGGATGACCGTTGGCTTGTTGCTGACCGCATTTGTTGCCTGGTATGCGGCTAATTCCGCGGCCGTGATGGAGCTGTTGTTCACTAACCGTGTCTTTTTAATCGGTCTGATCATCGCGCAATTAGCATTGGTTATTGTGTTATCAGCGATGATTCAAAAGCTGAGCGCAGGTGTAACGACGATGCTCTTTATGCTTTATTCGGCGCTGACGGGTCTTACGCTTTCCAGTATTTTCATTGTTTATACCGCTGCTTCTATCGCCAGTACCTTCGTCGTTACTGCCGGGATGTTCGGCGCAATGAGCCTGTACGGTTACACCACGAAGCGCGATTTAAGTGGCTTTGGCAATATGCTGTTTATGGCGTTAATCGGCATTGTGTTGGCATCGCTGGTCAACTTCTGGCTGAAAAGCGAAGCGTTGATGTGGGCAGTCACCTACATCGGCGTGATTGTCTTTGTCGGATTGACGGCGTATGACACCCAGAAACTGAAAAATATGGGTGAGCAGATAGATACCCGCGACGCGTCGAACCTGCGCAAATATTCCATTCTTGGCGCGTTAACCTTGTATCTGGACTTCATCAACCTGTTCCTGATGTTGCTGCGAATTTTTGGCAATCGTCGTTAATTCTTTTTTCACCATCAATATCCCGGCCATGTGTCGGGATTTTTTTTCTTACTAAAAACGACACTTAACAAGTACCAGGTATAAAATACGCCTTATGGCCGAGCGGAAGAGTTTTCCGTATCCATAAATACAAAAGTATTTTGTATGCGTGGTTTTAAATTTATTGATGGTGAATATTAATATTTTCTCTAAGGACAACTAAAAGAATGGAATCATACTTGCAAAACAGCAATAAATTAGATTTTCAGCACGAGACCAGGATATTAAACGGTATATGGCTCATTACCGCTTTAGGTTTGGTGGCAACCGCAGGACTGGCCTGGGGAGCTAAGTATCTCGAAATTACGGCAACCAAATATGATTCACCAACAATGTATGTCGCTATAGGGTTATTATTACTTTGTATGTATGGCTTAAGTAAGGATATCAACAAGATAAATGCCGCCATCGCAGGCGTAATATATCTGTTTTTACTCTCTTTGGTGGCGATTGTCGTTGCTAGTTTAGCTCCTGTACCTGCCATTATCGTCGCGTTCAGCACTGCGGGCGCGATGTTTTTAATCAGTATGCTGGCCGGTTTATTATTTAATATTGATCCTGGTTCTCACCGTTTTATGATTATGATGACGTTGACAGGGTTGGCCCTGGTGATCATCGTGAATGCCGCATTAATGAGTGAACGGCCCATTTGGGTAATAAGTTGCTTAATGATTGTATTATGGTCAGGCATTATCTCGCATGGACGAAATAAGCTCCTTGAATTGGCGGGGAAATGCCATAATGAAGAGTTGTGGAGTCCGGTTCGTTGCGCTTTTACAGGTGCATTAACACTCTATTACTATTTTATCGGCTTCTTTGGGATACTTGCAGCGATAGCTATAACGCTTGTCTGGCAAAGGCATACGCGTTTTTTTCATTAGTCGTAAATGCACATACTAAAGAACTTAACTAAACTTCACATCGCCGCTTCATTTTTCGCCCGCAGCTTCTTCGCCTGGTTTTCCAGTAACAGGTAACAGATCAGCGCCAGCAGCAGTGGGATAAAGTAATACAGCACACGATAAGCGAGTAGGGCGGCGATAATTGTGCCTTTAGATGTATGCTCCCCTGCCAGTAGCGCGATAAACACCGCTTCCAGCACACCAATTCCCGCCGGAATATGCACGATGACACCAGCAATACTACTAACCAGCAACACGCCCAGTACAAAGAAATAGTTCACGCTTTGACCAAGTAACAGCCAGATTATCGCTCCCATTACCATCCAGTTAACGCTGGAAATCAGCATCTGGGCGAGGGCGAATTTCCACGAAGGCAGCACCAGCTTTTGCCCTTTAATGGTCATATGGCGGTGTTTCGCAAAAGCGCAAAACCACAAATAAACCGCGATAATCATCAGTAAGCCAATGCCGAGAATGCGCAGCGTGGTTTGATCGACATACCAGTGATCCGGTAGCTCCACCACGCCTGCGGTAAAGATAATCCCCGCCAGCAAAATATAGCCCAGCCAGTTGGTGGTAATACTGAGCGAGAAAATCCGCGTAATAGTGCTACCGGGCAACCCCAGACGAGAGTACAAACGATAGCGCATACCAATGCCGCCGACCCAGGTACTGAGTGTCAGGTTGAAGGCGTAGCAGATAAACGACACCAGCATCACCTGGCGCTTCGCCAGTTTGTGACCGCAGTAGAAGCGGGCGAACAGGTCATAGCAGCCGTAAATCAGATAACTGACGACCACCAGCCCGACCGCACTGAGCAGCGCAACGCGATTGTAGTCGCGGATGACCTTCCAGACCTCTTCCCAGTCCACCTTTTTGGCGTAGATCACCAGCAACACAATCACCGCGATAAAAAACAGCCAGGTGAGGATCTTCTTTGCTAAGCGCCAGCGCGGGTTTGATTTACTCATCAGGGTTTTACCCCCGTGTTTTCAGTTTCTACCCGATCCTGCGTTTCCATTGTCGGTTGTGCGGGGGGATCAACCTGCGCCAGACGTGGCGTGTGTGCCGGAAGCCAGCCAACCAGCGCCGGGAAGTGGCGTAAAAAGTGGAACGCCAGCACGCTTTTGGTCAGGTTCCACCAGGTGCGTTTCGGCAGCATGGTCTCATCGACCTGCTGACAATCTGCGGCGATAATGCCGTTCAGATTATCGCGCAGCGTCTGGTTAAAATGACGATCGTGGATGATGACATTAGCTTCGAGATTCAGTGACAAACTGAGCGGATCGAGATTACTGGACCCTACTGTCGCCCAGTGATCGTCCATCAATGCCACTTTGCCGTGGAGCGGGCGGCGGCGGTACTCAAATACCTGAACGCCGCCTTTAACCAGATAGTTATACAGCAAGCGCGCACCGACTCTGACAATCGGCATATCCGGTTCGCCCTGAATGATCAGTTTGATCCGCACCCCGCGCCGTGCCGCTTTACGCAAGGCGTGTAAAAATCGATAGCCGGGGAAGAAGTAGGCGTTGGCGATAATGACTTCTCGCCGCGCCTGAGTGAGCATTTTCAGATAGTGACGTTCAATATCATCGCGATGTTCTTCGTTATCGCGCCAGACCAGCAATACCTGCGCTTCTCCCGGCTGGCGGTTCTCTTCCGCTTTGTGATGACGTCGCCACCAGCGTCGTGCCGCGCTCTGTCCAGGCAGGTTTTCCAGCTCAAACTGGAGAATATCTTCGACAATCGGCCCTTCAAGGCGTACCGCGTAATCCTGTTTAGCCTCTGGACCGTAGCTGGACATATGCTCGGCGGAGTAATTCAGCCCGCCAATAAAGGCTATACGCGCGTCGATCACCACAATTTTGCGATGCATCCGGCGAAACACATTGGTGCGCATACCAAAAAGGCGAGGGCGGGGATCGTAGTAGCGGAACACTACGCCAGCTGCCGTCAGTTCATTGACAAACTCATCGCTGAGATCCGGCGAACCGTAGCCATCCAGCAAGACTTCCGCTTTAACCCCGCGTTGCGCTGCTGCCAGTAGTGCCGCATGCAGCTGTTTGCCGACGTCATCCTCAAACCAGATAAACGTTTCAAGAATGATGCGTTCTTGTGCCTCGCCAATCGCCTTAAACACCGCGGGATAATATTGCTCGCCGTTTTCCAGCAACTGGATCTTATTGCCTTCGCGCCAGCTACATTTCATAAATGAATCTCCGCACTTAAAGGGGCATGATCAGAAAGGTGTCGCCATGTCCGCAGCGGCAACGCGGTTGGCGCGCTGGCGCTGGCATTTTTGACGTAGATCCTGTCCAGTCGTAGTAGAGGAAATTGCACCGGAAACGTGCGCGCCGGGCGTCCGTGGGCGCGGGTAAAAATCTCATCCAGTCCGGCCTGCACTTTTAACGGATGATTAGCTTTTTGCCGCCAGTCATTGAAATCACCCGCCACCAATACCGGTTCGCCGTCCGGTAGCTCATTCACGCATTCGGCGAGCATCGCAAGCTGCGCCTGACGGTGCGCCTCACGCAGGCCCAGATGTACGCACATCACATGAATCGCTTTTCCGGTCATCGGCGGCACAATGCGGCAGTAGAGCACGCCGCGCTTTTCCGCACCATCGACCGAAACATCGCGATTCTCATAATGTTCAATGGGATAACGCGACAGTACGGCGTTGCCGTGATGCCCTTCCGGGTATACGGCATTGCGACCGTAGGCAAAATCGCTCCACATAGTGTCGGCGAGAAACTCGTAGTGCGAGGTATCGGGCCAGTTTTCCACATGCAGCGGATGAACTTCGTGCGCGCCCATCACTTCCTGCAGGCAAACAATATCGGCGCTGACGGTACGCACGGCATCGCGAAGTTCCGGCAAAATGAAGCGTCGGTTAAACGCGGTAAAGCCTTTGTGAATATTGATGGTGAGCACCTTGAACGAAAATTGTTGTGTTTGATCGGGCATAATTTTCCTGTCTTTGCCTCTTATCTCATTGAAATAGTGTAGTCGGCGTCACAAAAAGGTGCGATCTTACGGAATTTTCCGTAAAGTTCGGTACTCTGAGTAAGTAGAGATAAATTCTTCAGGAGAGAAGCCATGAAGTGGCAACAACGTGTTCGTGTCGCAACGGGTCTAAGTTGCTGGCAGATTATGTTGCATTTACTGGTAGTGGCGCTGCTGGTGGTGGGCTGGATGAGTAAGACTCTGGTTCACGTCGGCGTGGGATTATGCGCACTGTATTGTGTCACGGTAGTGATGATGCTGGTGTTTCAGCGCCACCCCGAGCAACGCTGGCGTGAGGTGGCAGACGTGCTGGAAGAGCTGACCACGACCTGGTATTTTGGCGCAGCGCTGATTGTGCTGTGGCTGTTGTCCCGCGTACTGGAAAACAACTTTTTGCTGGCAATTGCAGGGCTGGCAATCCTTGCCGGCCCGGCGGTAGTGTCTTTGCTGGCGAAAGATAAGAAGTTACATCACCTTACGTCTAAACATCGCGTACGCCGCTGACCCTGTCGTGGCCGTTATCACCAGTAGCGGCCACAAACTATTCCACACAATATCCAGACTCGCATCCTTCAAATAAATCTGCTTGGTAATGTCCGTAAAGTGGCGAATAGGATTAATCCACGTCAGGTTTTGCAGCCATACTGGCATGTTTTCCACCGGCGAAACGTAACCGGAAAGGAGAATGGCGGGCATCATAAAGACAAACACGCCGATAAACGCCTGCTGTTGTGTTGAACAGAGTGATGAAATCAACAGACCGAATCCCACCAGCGATAAACCATAAATCACCATCGTAAAGTAGAACAGCGCCAGCGATCCGGCGAAGGGGATTTGATACGCCCAGATACCAATCGCCAGCACAATGGTGGCCTGGAAGGTGGCGACAATTAACGCCGGTACGGCTTTGCCGATGAAGATCTGCCAGGTGGTGAGCGGCGAAACCAGTAGCTGATCGAGCGTACCTTGTTCACGTTCGCGGGCGACGGAAAGTGAAGTGACGATCATTACGCCGATAGTGGTGATCATGGCGATCAGCGACGGCACCACAAACCATTTGTAGTCGAGATTCGGGTTATACCAGTTGCGTACCACCAGCTCGCTGTTGTTGGGTTTCGGTTTTCCTTCCAGCAGTTCCTGCTGATAATTTTTGACGATCTGTTGCAGGTAGTTGGCGGCAATTTGCGCACTGTTGGAGTTACGCCCGTCGAGGATCAACTGCAACGGCGCGGTCTGGTAGGTATCCAGTTTGCGCGAGAAGTCAGCCGGGAAACGCACCAGGAGTAACGCCTTTTGTGTGTCGATGGTGGGGCGGATCTCCTGTGGGCTTTTCAGCAGCAGCACATGGGTAAAGGCGCTGGCGCGGGCAAAACGTTGAGTAAGTTCCACCGAATGCTCGCCGTTATCTTCATCGTAGATGGCGATGGTGGCGTTAGTCACTTCCAGCGTGGCGGCGAACGGGAACAGGATCACCTGAATTAGCACGGGTAAAATCAGAATCGCGCGGGTTTGTGGTTCGCGCAGCAGCGACTGCAACTCTTTGCGGATTAACGTCCATAAGCGATGAAACATGCTCTTCTCCCTAATCCAGCCGACGTTTGGTTTTCAGCCACGTCAGGCCGATAAACATCACCGCCGAAGCGATCAAAAACAGCACGTTTACCACCAGCACCACTGGAATATTCCCGGCGAGGAACAGGCTTTGCAGGGTGCTGACGAAATAACGTGCGGGAATAATGTACGTCACCGCGCGGATCACCGCGGGCATACTGTCGATCTGAAAAATAAAGCCGGAAAGCATAATCGACGGCAGGAACGCGGCGTTCAGGGCGACCTGAGCGGCATTGAACTGGTTGCGGGTAATCGTGGAAATCAGCAGCCCCATCCCCAGGGTACTGAGTAAAAACAGGCTGGAGATAAAAAACAGAATCAGCAGCGAACCGCGATACGGCACGCCGAGAATAAACACTGACACCAGCATACACAGCAACATCGCCAGCATCCCGAGAAAGTAATAAGGGATCAGCTTACACAGCAGCAGTTCCGTGCGGGTAATCTCCGTAGAGAGCAGGGCCTCCATAGTGCCGCGCTCCCACTCCCGCGCCACCACCAGGGAGGTGAGAATCGCGCCGATGACCGTCATGATGATGGTCACCGCACCGGGGATAATAAAGTGCTGGCTAATCGCCGCCGGGTTAAACCAGTAGCGGGTTTGTACATCAATAAGCGGTTCAAAAGTCTGCCCGTTGTCCTCCGCTCGCTGCATTTGCCAGATCTGCCAGATCCCTTCGACATACCCCTGCACAAAGTTAGCGGTATTCGGCTCACTGCCGTCGGTGATCACCTGAATCGGTGCGGTGGCGTTGGTGCGCTCCATCTGTTCGGCGAAATCCACGGGAATAACCACCAGACCGCGAATTTTCCCCGCCTGCATTTTGGCGATCAGTTCCTGACGGTTATCGCTGATGGTGGCGTCGATGTAGGGCGAACCGGTCATGGTGTGGGTGAAATCCAGCGCCGCTTCGCTACGCTGTTCCAGTAAAATCCCGACCCGCAGCTTGCTGGAGTCGAGGTTAATGCCGTAGCCAAAAATAAACAGCAGCAGCAGAGGGATCACCACCGCAATCAGCCAGCTACTCGGATCGCGAACGATCTGCCGCGTCTCTTTGACGCACAGCGCCCGCACGCGACGCCAGGAAAGGATCGGCTTACTCATTGCTATGCTCCTTATCCCAGTCGTGGATCAACTGAATAAAGGCTTGCTCCATGGTGGGATCGGGTTGCTCATCGTTGGCCGACTGCGCTTTCAAATCGTCCGGCGTGCCGCTGGCGATTAATTTCCCACGGTACACCAGGCCGATGCGGTCGCAATATTCCGCTTCATCCATAAAGTGGGTGGTGACCATCACCGTGACGCCTTTCTCTACCATGCTGTTGATGTGCAGCCAGAATTCACGGCGGGTGAGGGGGTCAACGCCGGAAGTCGGTTCGTCGAGAAACAGAATATCCGGTTCATGCATCAGCGAACAGGCCAGCGCCAGCCGCTGTTTAAAACCTAATGGCAGTTCATCGGTGGCGTGGGAGGCGATACTTTTCAGGCCAAATGCCTCGCTCATGCGGGAGATCTTTTCGTTCTGCGCCCGACCGCGTAAGCCATACACACCAGAGAAAAAGCGTAAATTCTGTTCGACCGTCAGGTTGCCGTAGAGCGAAAATTTTTGCGCCATATAGCCGAGATGCTGGCGCGCTTTACCGGAACTCTCTTTCAGATCCATCCCCAGCACCAGCGCCTGGCCGGAAGTCGGCACCAGCAAACCGCACATCATCTTAAAGGTGGTCGATTTACCCGCGCCGTTTGGCCCCAGCAAACCAAAAATCTCCCCACGTTTAACGGCAAAGTTGACGTGATCGGTGGCGGCAAAATCACCAAATTTCTTGGTCAGTTCTTTCGCTTCGATCACCGTCTCGCCGGGTGTGCCTTCTACCGTATGCAATATTGCACCCAGCGGCGATTCTGAGGTTCCGGCACCGCCCAGCAAATCAATAAACGCATCTTCAAAACGCGGCGTAGTTTCGTTGATGTTGATTTGCGGCATCCCGTCGGCATGGCGAATATCGTCTGGTGTGGCCTCTTTTTTGAGGATCAGACGTACCGATTTCCCCTGAATCATGCCGTCGCTGACCTGCGGCAGTTTCAAGGCGCGTTGCAACAGTTTGCGGTTGCCCTCGTGTGGACTGGTCATCAGAAAGCTGCGTCCGGCCATGGTTTGTGTCAGGGCTTTTGGTTCTCCCTGATACAGCAACTCGCCTTCGTTCATCAGTAACACGTCACGGCACTGCTCGGCTTCGTCGAGATACGAGGTACTCCAGAGGATTAACATCCCTT